>Ga0315275_10000367_pt1 | contig 37307 bp, 22 predicted proteins | sample YL17G03_0_MG_FD_205557 | JGI IMG/M metagenome (GOLD analysis project Ga0315275, IMG submission 205557) | Sediment microbial communities from Yellowstone Lake, YNP, Wyoming, USA - YL17G03_0 | ecosystem: Environmental > Aquatic > Freshwater > Lake > Sediment | place: USA: Wyoming | collected...
TTGTTCTCTGAAGCACAAAAATGAGAATGTCATGAAAAAACTGTCTTTTCTACTATTAATATTCACTACCGTAACATTTCAGGCATACGATGATCCTGCCGGCATAAAGATCACTGAAAGAGGCACGACTGAACTCGACGGGAATAAGATAGTTATTTCAGGTTCTGATGAAATTATTTTGCTGACAGGCATTGAGTGGCATGAAAAGACAACAGACGGATCGGCAGGAGCATTAAAAGACAAACTCTCTGCCCTGCCACCTGATTACCGTATACTCCTGAAAAAACATGTCGCAGAGCACAGCGATTTCTATTTTTTATGTAGTGCTGGTGATTTCCCTCCAATCTTCAGGGAATCTGGAACGGTCAATTTTCTGCCCCATAGAACGGCTCCTATACTTTTGACGCCAATGTCCAGAATGCCATGGATGCAGCTTTAAGCGCCAATATGATTGAAGGGATGGAAGGATATTTCAGGCTGATCGAATCATTTCTGCCGGAATGGAGAATAAATGCTCAGAAACTGTTCGGAGCCCGTGGGATACAGGGTCAGATTGTTGCATCACCCAACACAGGTCTCCTCTACCATTATGAAAGGAGCTGGACATGGAACTTCTGGACCCCCGGGGCAGGATGGCTGGTCAGCTATTTCTACGATTATTACAGGTTTACGGGAGACAAGGATTTCCTGAAAAACAGGGTTGTTCCGATAATGAAAGATATTGCTTTGTTCTATGAGGATTTCCTGACAGAGAAGAATGCTGATGGCCATTATATTTACCGGCTGATAAGAGGATTAAACTGAAGATTTATTTCGACCCTGAAAGGCAGATATTGTAATTAATCGTGCCAAGATCAGGTCAATATTCAGTGCAATAGTATTTTTTTCTTACTAATGATTTTAATGAAAAAAACCTTGTGGTATGAGGTTATCCTTTTGAAGAATGTCAAATCCTACAGACTGTGAATAAATCTGTTTTGATTTCCCTCTTTATATCATTTCTTATGGGATATTCCTGCCTGCGACAGGACAATCGTGATGAGCTTGCCTGGCTTAAACCTTATAATATTGTTTGGACATCACCGGGAGAAAAGGCAATAAATTCAATGCCTGCCGGTGGTGGTAATATTTCACTTAACGTCTGGACCACAAAGGATGATTTCCTGTTCTATATTGGTTCATCAGACAGCTGGATAGACGGGAATATACCAGGGGAGGTGGCAAACGTAAAAATCAGCCGGGTGCGCCTTAATATCTCGCCCAATCCCTTTGGCAGAGATTTCAGGCAGGAACTCGACATGGCCACAAACAGCATCAGAGTGAGCGGGAAAACTGAAGATGGCATTTCTGTTAATCTGAAGATATGGGTTGATGCTTTCAACCCGGTAGTTCATGTTGAAGGTGAGGCTTCAGATCCTTTAAATGCGACTGTACAGGTGGAGACCTGGCGGGGCGATACACGGTTCGATGATAATTCTGTCATATGGAGCCACCGCATCGAAGGCCCTTCACGTGCCAGGGCTGCATCCATCTCCCGCCAGGGAATAAAAAATATTGAATCAGCGGTACCGGATCCGATCAAAAATCTGACTTTTGGCGGTTGTTTGTCGTGCACCGGAATGGTTGCAGATGGTCAGTCATCAGGTGAGCATGAAGGTCAGAAATTCAATGGATTGAAACTCAGGACAGCTCAACCTGTCAGGCAATTTGACTTACAGGCCACCCTGAGGATTGAACAGGATCCAACTCTCGGGGAATGGGAACAGTCCCTTATTTATCTTGATGCCATGAACCGTACCTCAATTGATCAGGACCGTGAAAGGACCGCTGACTGGTGGAAGGATTACTGGGATCGCAGCCATATAGTCATAAATTCAGGGAAGACTGGAAGTGATCCGGCATGGCAGGTCGGACGCAATTATCAACTTTTCCGCGCAATGCTTGGAACAAACCGTTCCGGCCGGATGCCAACACTTTTTAACGGCGGGGCATTCCTTTGTGAAGCAGATCCTGACCAGCGGCAATGGGGTCAGGCCGGGTTTACGGCTCAAAACCAACGTCTGGTCTACTGGCCCATGCTTAAATCCGGTGATGAGGACCTGTTGCGAGTAGCACTGGATTTTTATGCTCAACGGCTCCCTGTTGAGCGGGCATGGGCGAAGCACTTCTGGGATGTTGAGGGTGCTGTCTTTCCCGAATACATAGACGTCTTTGGCATGACGGTCCGGCTGGCCCGGAAGGATGGAACCTGCACACCCGAATGTCTTCAGTACCACTGGACGTCGGGAATGGAGTTTGCCTTAATGATGCTTGAGACCTGGCGCTATAATGCAAGTGACATAAAAGCATACATACCAGTTGCCATTAACATGCTTCACTTCTACGATCAGTTCTATCGCAAACAAAATCTGAAAAACAGTGGTTCTGAACTGGATCCCCAGGGGCGACTTGTCATCTATCCTGGAAATGGGCTGGAAGTATACAGCGGAGCGCGAAATGACGCCGCAGCGCTTTCAGGCCTGATGGCACTGAGCGACGGACTGATGGCCCTGCCCGGGGTGATGTTAACAAAGGATGAGCGGGAGTTCTGCAGGGTGTTCCGCAGCCGCCTAGCTCCTCTCCCGACACGGATGTGGAACGGGTATCTTTGTCTTTCTCCCGCTGAAGCCTGGGCTGCAGAGCGGTTGGACTCAAATATGGAACTCCCCCAGCTATATTCCGTATTCCCTTTCCGGTATTACGGAACCGGTCAGCCAGGACATGAGCTCGCCCGGAATACCTGGTTGCATGGCTATACAGATGCCGCTAAACAGAAACCGTATTTCTGCTGGTATCAGGGAGGCATTTTCACTGCATGCCTGGGTCTGACTGACGAAGCCCGGGAATATGCCCTGGCCAAGTTCCTCCATCCATCATGGCCAGCCCCTGGAGGAAAAGATTTTGCAAAGGAGCAGGTATCCAAGAGCTTATGGAAACTGCACTGGATGGACACTCCCGGATGGGAAGTGCCAGATTATCCGGCATTCTGGGATTGCATGGATTTTGACCAGCGCCCTGACATGGACCATGGAGGATCAGCAATGATCCAGCTGCAGGAGATGCTGATGCAGACTGCCGGGGATAAGATCATACTTCTGCCTGCCTGGCCGGAAGAATGGGATGTGGACTTCAAACTGCACGCCCCAGGAAATACAATTGTGGAATGTGTCTACAAAAACAGAAAAATCCAAACTCTTAAAGTAACCCCTGAAACCAGGAAAACAGACATTCTCATCACCGGGAAGGATCTTCCCTCAGAATATAAATCAACCAAATAAAAAAAATATGATTACACGCAGAAATTTCCTGATACAGTCTGCTATTGCAACCGGCGGTCTGTTGACCATGTCTTCCCTGTCATGTTCCGGCTCCAGGAAACATCGCATCAAATGGATCCGTGATGGAAAATTGTTCTCCTCTGTCAGATGGAACGGACAGCAGGTTTTTCAGACAGCTCAACTTCTGGATGCATCTGTAAGGATAGTTGATAAAGCCATCCCTGAAATCAGGTTCAGCGGAATCCGGACGGAGCACTCAGGTGACCTGTTTAAGACAGGCCTTGTCCACAAACTGCTTAAAAGCGCCACAAGTCATGCTGAAGACATTCTCGAAGCATTACTGACCATCAGCAATATTTCAGATAAACCTGTAACAACTGAAATTGCATTCACTACATCGGTCCAGCCATCTGAAGAGGTGAATAACCAGCAGTTATATATCCCGTTGAGTGCATCAGCTCTTTTTGCTGACCAGAGGTTTGCCGCACTGGGAGTGGATAACTTTCTCAAGGAATGCAATCAGCCGGTTGGTGTTGCAGGATTTCAGTGCCACTATCTTGAACCAATGGCGAGTTTCTCTGATACAAGAGAAACCGAGGCATTAATGCTTGCTCCTGTGATTGACATATCTCATCCCGGAAAAGATATGCATGTTGCTTTATTCACCCCCTCGGATCAGCCGGTCCGTTTCAGTCACAGTAACGGCTCATGGAATGCCGGAAGGCAGATCACCATACTTCCTGGGAAAGAAGCAGTACTCAGATGCTGGCTGATGCTCCACACGGGAAATGCTTCAGTACCATGGAATGCATTTCATCAGTTTGCCCATATGGAAGCATTCTATGTGCCGCAGTGGGTTTATGATATGAGAGTACATTATTATGATTTTCTTTCATCAGCAGAAGGTGAAAGCGGAAGAAGAGGCAACGGGTATGACTCCGATCTTCCATATTTTCGTGATTTTCATGTCGGTATGGCCACACAACATGGTTATTACACTGCAATAGGTGACTATATTCATCCTGACCGTAAAACCTGGCTAGCAATGAGGGGAGATAAAAATGGCCCGGCAGAAATGTCACTGGATAAAATGAAGGCCCGGATAAAAAATACAAGAGCTGCCGGATCAAAGGCAGCAGTATATATGCATGCCGCTCTCTTCGATGATGCCTCTGATCAATTTCACAGGTTAGGAGAGTGTGTTCAGGTTGACAGCAAGGGGCAGAGAATGAACTTTGGCTGGACAGGACCTGATACAGCAGGTACCACATGGAGGTCGTCACTGTCGTCACCTCAATGGCGTGAACATTTATTGCAGCAGGCTGCCTGGATAATGGAAATCCTTGACCCCGATGCAATTGTTATGGATGAAACCTTTGCAGGACTGGGATATGATTTTCACCCTGAAAGGATTGGTTCAACCTCTGTCTATGCAATAGAATTCTATAAAGCAATGCGCTCTCTTGTAAAATCATTCAGTAATGAAAAGGCTTTCTTCTCGAGTGACTGCTCTATGTCGCCATTCGTTCTCTGGGCCGACGGCGAATGTGGTGATCATGCTTATACAGGCTTGTTGGGTCACCCGCTCTATACCCAGGAACCTGTACGCTACCTTGCAGCGCTTGGTAACAAGCCATGGAGGTCGTGTGCCTGGCATTTTCAGCATATGTGGGATAACCAGGTAAGCCTTGCCAGGCAGGTTGGTTCCGGAGTCGGGGTATCGAACGGATGGATTGAATATACAGGGCTGACAAGGCTCCCGGAAACTGTTAAAAGTAAAATTGTTGCAGATATCAAGTCTTTTTCAAATTATTAAAATTTTGTTTATAAAGCGAATGGTGAATAATGAGGCAGCATAAGCGTACCTAAAGTCTGCAATTCCAAAATGATGACAAATCGAATGGATTTCTAAAGTATTCACACACTTCTCAATGATCTCTAATAACAGGCTTTTCAAGGTTTGAAGAGAATGACCTCTCCCTTTTCTGTTTCAATTTCGTTAATCCCAGAAGGAAGTGACTGAATCCCCTTATTTGTTCTTACAGTGCCCCCTTCTCTCCATGGGAGAATGACCTTAAGTAATCCACCCGCTTCACTGACGATCTTGATCTCCTCCACGTTGCCTGCTTTCAATGATGCACTTACAAGAAATGCACCTGCTGCGCGAAGGTTATGAAATTCAGCATCCTTCTCCATTGGCCAGTTGGGGAATAACCTTATCGTTCCATTATAACTTTGCATCAGACATTCATTGACAACAGCAGGTAAAGCGAAATTCTCAAACCAAATACCCATTCTATCCATAAATCGATAAGGTGTCAGATCATTATACCTTCCATGAACTTGCATAACCATAAGAGTGGCTGTACCATTAGGCAGAAGGCAATAATTAACCTGACGTTTGAATCTTTCCAGATCGAGCATCCCTATTCTGGCAGCCTGAAGATTAATAAATACCAGGTCATTACCGCCCTCATTCTGCTGGTTACGGCAGGTATTCTTCAGCATATCCATTGTTGCAGGATCAGAATGTAATCCATGATCTTCTCCCGGAAATACGGTGAACAGGGCAAGAGGAGCATTATATACTACCTGGTCATGCTCTTCAGGGACAGATACCAGGATTTTTCCATACTTCGCAGAAACGGCAGTCGGATATTCAGGGAAGTTAGCCAGTATATCCTTTATATCTTTCAGCAGCTCTTTTTCTTTCGATTCCAGCTTAAGTACCCTGGCAGCCTTAATAAATGCATTAAAGATAAATTTGGTAAGCGAAAGGTCTACATTGCAGTCATAATTGTATTTGAATCCGGGCCGTAATCCGTATAATTCCGGCGGGACAGTCGGGAAAATATGGTACTTATCATCATTCCACTGTGGGCCTTTTGTCTCTGGTCTCTTCATGTAAGCTACAAGAAATTCAACTGCTGCTTTTATCGGACCATATGCCCTCTCCCTCAGGAATCCGTTATCGCCTGAATAAAGATAATGCCACCAAAGTCCCTGTACTGACCAGGGAGTTTCCGATACCTCCCATCCCCATGTCGGAACCGGATAGGGATTCATGGTCATATCTACCGGATAAGCACTATGTGGAAAATATGCCCCGGGTAATTCATAATACTCCCTGGCCCATCTGGTACTCACTTCCATTAAAAATTCGATAAGACTGACATATGGCAGGTTTTTCTCAAGATGGTTGCTCGAGAATGTTACCCAAAAAGGCTGCTGTGTATTGTAGTTCATATGATAATCACCATGCCATGCCGTACCTATCGTGTTATAGCTCCAGTTCGCAAATAATCCAGGTGTGGTAACCCCATCCTTAGTTGCACAATTAAGAAAATAGAGATTATTGTACCACATCCTCTCAAGAAACTGGTCGCTCAGCCTTACTCCGGATTTATTCCAGTATTCCTTCCATATTGCAGTACTTTTATCAAGTGACTCAACCATGGCATCCATACCTGGCTTAGTAGTTGCCTGTAATTCAGATGTCAGATCCTTGTTTAATCCTTCGCTCAGGGTAATACACCCAATGAACTGATCTCGCCTTCCCAGCCCGGCTTCAAGAGGTGACATCCCCACCAAATTACCGTTCCAGTCAAACCTTGTTGTCTTCTCCAGAGGACCATTAACAACTGCTTTCAGCATGAAAGCTTTGTCTTTTGGATGACCCTTTGATGCATTATATTTTCCCGGTTCTTCATATGGCAATATCTGCCGGAAGGCCAGTACTCCCATACCCAGATCCTCATATGTCTTTGCTCTTGGAAATTCTGCAGGTGTGGAAGGATCTATCAGTATCCTCATCCTGTCAAATACATTCCCGCACAAGTTACCATTCTGATCTATTAGCCTCATCCAAAGCTGATCGCTATCCATATCGGTGAAAACCTGAAGCTTTATATCCTTCCCATCATTTGTCTTCAGGAATACCTCACACAGTCCGTTTGAGATGTCAAGACGGTGACCGATCATCTCCGTATTCCTGCGGTCAAAGCCAAGCAGTACCGAACCGCAAGGGAAAGGACGCGGATAAGGTTTCCGGTAGTTTTCCTGGGTCATGAGGCTGTATTCACGATACCATGGATCCTGTGTGAAAAGTGACAGAGTATCCGGAATTGCCTTAACCTTGCTGAATACCTCTTTAAAAGTCCCGATCTTATCCCTGTTATTTTCGGCAATACGAATATCCCATACGTTGTTATGCCCGAAATAAAGAACTATAGCATCGGGCCTGGTAGTTACAACAACTCCCATGCCACCGTTCCCCAGAAGAGCTCCTTCAAAAAAATCGATCGCCGGCCGGTCGGATGATATTGGATGAAGCTTTGCTCTTTCAAATGAATTAAAGGATTCCCGGATCTCTTTTTCTATATCCCCTGAAAGAAACAATATTGTGAGTATCAGGATTGCAAAAAGAGATCTCTTTTCATATTTTTTCATATACGTTGAGGTTCTAAAACTATAACATCCGTTTTGCGTGATTCAGGGTATATTACCCAATTTATTAGTTTTCCGTCCTTAACTGTACCGGTAATAACAGAATTACCTGACAGGTGTAATCTGAAGTCTGCATCCCATGTATCAGGCCAGGCAGGCAACAGGTAGATTTTACCACCAGTCTCCTGTACCAGCATTTTCTGAAGTGCTGTTGATCCGGCACCAAAATGGTCGAGGTCCGGACATGAATCAGGTCCTTCTTTCCCATAAAGAGGGAACCGGCACATTGTTGAAGCGTTACGATAACGTTCCACAAGTCCCTTTGCACATTCTGCTGCATTTCCGGCGAAAGCCCAGTGAATCTGGTCCTGTGTCCAGCAGGCATAATTAAAGGCATCTTTGTGAGACCGATGCTTCATCGTCCAGTCTACAATATCTGCTGTACCCATGCCCACGCCATAGCAGCGGAAAGGGAAAACGGGATAGAGTTCACCGTTCTCAGCATTTCTTTTTATGTCCCATTTTTCGGCTGGTGCGATAGCCTGTTTTCCTTCAATTGTCTGAACCGGTATTTCGGGTATTTCTGACCGTAGCTTTGTCCAGCGGACCAGATCATCAGGTGTACCTGCTTTCATAGCCAGAAGTTCATCCAGACAGAAACTCAGTCCTGCAACATCAGGAGAAGGATTAACCGCAAGCCACCATGTTTCGACTACCTGTCCCGGATCGATCCGGAGCTTGCCATTCTTTCCCCTTTGATAGTGCTTGTCGAAGAATAAAAGTATTTCTCTTGCAAAGGGGACCATTATACTGTCAGGAAGGCCGTCCAGCCCACAGTCCCTCTCTGCTCCGGTAGGTTCTATATTTTCGCGATAATATGAGCCATCATGACCGAACCAGGCTTTTGTAATAGCTTTCCGTACAGGCAGAAGGTCTGAATAGTATTTGAAAAAGGGTTCCATTAGATCAAAATCACCGCTTGCCAGCAGAGGCCAATACAACAGACGCTGGTTCTGATATGTAAAACGACGACCCCATAGCCTGTCATCTTCATGAGTTAAAAAAGCTCCATTCAGTTCAGCAATTTCTCCTGAACGATTTCTTTTATCCCCCGATTTAAGAATCAACTGTTGTGTAAAGAGTCCTCCATTGAATTTAGACTGGACTCTCCCCCGGCTCTGACATGCCATAAGGAATCGGAAAACATTATAGCTCTGAGCTGTAAGAGATGCTCCGTCTTTTTCCTCCCGGACTCCTGCAGCAGAAGCTTCCCCGTTTAATTTCCCGCGATCCTGTTCAGGAATTGTCCTGTCTGACGTGATGATCCAGCTCCGGTTCCAGAATTCCTTCCACCAGGAGCAGTGTTTAATCCAGTCTTCATCTGTATTAATTGTTTTTGATGCCTCTCTTTCGATTGCCTCAATCCAGGCCTCCGGTTGGTGTGCCTGTAATGTATAGGCATGTATGCGGATATCGAAATTCCTGCCGGAGCCATTGAGCTCACCGTTCTGTAACTGAAGGTCAGGGCACTCCATCAGATTACCGAATGTATTGAAGCGAAACGGGTCGGGGAACTTATCTGCCATATGCTCAACCTGGTAGTATTTCAGGTCGTCATGGTAGATACTCCGGTCACCTACAGCATAATACCATAATATGTTTCCATCGCGCTCAAGTTTCACATCTTGTGGAGGTTCTCCTGCGGGTGGCTGGAGGAGAGACTTTGTGTAATAATCCCTTACATTAAATACACAGGCATCAAAACGTTTCCAGAATTCCGGCCGGGCTTTTACATCCAGTTTCCCCGGTGAGTTTATCTCAATATGATAGACCGGCCGGTTGGCATCCGCCCATATGCAAATTCTGACTTTATCAGCTTCAATAAGGATAGCACCATTTGGTAAATCAAGAGTCTGCCTGAACGCTTTGCCGGTTATAAACGGATTCGGATCCAGGGTAATTCTGACTCTGCCTGTCTTAAAAATGTCGCCCATATAAGTGTATGCATCATTTTTTGCCAGAAGAAGATACAGGTCGCCATTCTCAATGGCATAAACACCGGCAGCTATATCACCGTTACCGACAGGCATGACCCCGGAGGCATCTTTCGAGGGTGAATTCCAGACAACATTGTAACGACTAATTCTTTCGTCATGCTCCTTAACCTTATCTGATTTGACTGAGCATGAATTAATTAAAAGAAGCATTACTGCCCCAAAAAGAAAAGTAAGTTTTCCCATAGGTTAATAATTTGTCTTTGTAAGTCCTATAAGCAGGAACATATTGTACTCTATCGTGAAATAATTCTTATGGTAAAATAATATCTGTCCTCCCATGGGCAGAGCTGACTGCCTGTATTATTTTAGTATTTTAACAAATTCCATCTCCTGCCCTTTTAAGGTGTGGATCTTCACAATTCCCATACTATCCGGAGTGAGAGACTTGACTTTACCGCCGGTGGATCTGAGCCCGATAGCATCCCAAGGACTCTGCAGTTTTAGTTCTCCTCCTGAGGTTGAAGCGATTCTTAAATTGCTCATAATTCCATCGATATACCGGGCTGAAACCAGGAAACCTCCACGGGACCTGAGATTAGTGAATTCAGCATCCAGAGCAACCGGCCACGAGGGAAAGATCCTTATTATATCGTCAACACTTTGTATCAGGAATTCTGTTATCAGACCTGCAACGGCAGTTTGTTCAGACATATAGAATCCATGGGCTTGCCAATAAAAAAGTCCGTTCTTTTGCTCTTTTCCCCTAAACCAGGTTTTTGTATCATTTATGGCATCTTCCGTCATTGAGAGACGTGCGCGTGCTATATTAAGCATAACAACCGAATTGTTGCGGTTATATCTTGTTCCTATCCATCTGATGGTACGCCTGAATAACTCCTTTTCATGCTCAGCCGAAAACCATGATACCTGCTCTGCCGGGAACAAAGGAACAACAGGTGTAATTATATTATAATTCCTTTCCTGTTCTCCCACTCTAACAACATCACCGATAACAGGATAATATGGCAGGATGTTCAGACTGTTTGTCCACTTCGCAACCAGGTCTGCATCTGTTCCCAAATCATTGGCCCCTCTGATGGCAGCCTTTAAAGTGTGTTTTGCCCATGCAAGATCGTATGGACTGTTGTCCCATCCGAATTCTGTATGCTCAGGATCGACACTTGGTCCGAATACTACTTTACCATTATTATCCAAACTGCATTGTTCGATAAAGGAAGAATAAAAAAGAGCATAGTCTTTAATTACAGGATAGATTTTATCTTTCAGATATTTGATATCAGGATTGTAAACATAGTGCAGCCATAGATTATGAGCCACGTGTCCGGGCGTTCCTATACCATAACTCCAGGGCATATATGCCAGTTGCCTTTTATTTACGGTTACACACTTACCGGGATCAGGTTCAAACGGCCAGAAATTATGAGGTGTTGCAGCTCCTTCACAATTAAATACCTCTCTGGCGTAAAACCGGGCACGTGGATGGAAATCATTTACCAGATCGATGAATGGTTCTGAAAGTTCCACGTGGTTGGTGCTGAATACAGTCCAGAAGGTTTGCTCGGCATTATAATTCATAGTCCAGGTACCGTGCCAGCCGGCTTTTTTATTATATCCGCCCTGAAGGGCAATAGCATATGCACCGGGTCTTGAAATACAGCGCATATAATAAAGTTGCCTGTACCACCAGTTCTGCAGATCACTGTCTTGCAGTTTAATCCCGCTTCTTGACCAGAAATCCCTCCATTGACCTTCATGCACCATGATTACCTCAGACTGAACCTGTTCAAGAATGTTATTCACAAGTGCTTTGGCTGCCGCTAAGGCATCTGAAGATTCACGAGTTGTAACTATGGCAACAACATGCTTATTCTTTTTTGATCCCAGCACTGAAAATACATACATACCAGGGTAGTCCGGATCTTCAGGCAGATGTTGTTTCACTACAGTTCTACCATTGGTCTCTGAAATTTCTGCAACAGGGAGGAAGGGTTGCGGAAATCCTTCAATACTAACCTTACAATCTGTTTCGATATAGAAGACATTTTTTTGTGCCAGGGCCCGGACAGAATGTTTACCCGAGCTTGTCGTCAACAGCGCCACACCCCGTCTCAGGTCTGTTCTGGTATCAATTACATCACCACAATTACTTATCTTTATTACTGCAGGAGGGGTCTGGGTGGGATAAGGGAAATTCCAGCTGGCCGGTCGATCACCACCCGTCCATGTATGAGACCTGACATTTACCTTAAGCAACGGCTTGTCTTTTTCCGTAATCAGACGGGCATCCCAAACATCATTTTTTGCAGGATTTATTATGATCTGATCATTGGCTGAATAAATAAGTGCATTTATGTCACCGTTGCCGATTATGATCCCGTTTGAATCCAGGTTGCTTATGGATGACTGGATGACAGCTGCATTATCCAGAACGTCGGGGTATGGAATGACCTGAGCCTGTACCTCTGTCAGCAGGTTAATAGCTATCACAATACCTGAAAATACTTTAAGCTTTGTGCACGGTATTAAATGAAGTAATATTCTTATTACCTTAATTAATGAGAATCTGAATGAGAAACTGCTGTTTAATGGGTCCATTGGAAAAATTTCAATAGGTTAATATTCTTATAGTAATAGTCCCGGAACTATCATCGCTGAACCTTTTTCCTTTAACCCTGAAAATTGCAGGGAATTCATCAAGCGTCTGCTGTGACCGGGTAATCCTGAATGTAGAGCCATCTTTCAGTAATTCAATGATACTTTTCATTGTACTTCCATACATCTCCATTTCCCAGTCTTTAAATTCAAGACCGGAATTGTTAACATCCGAAGCTGATGAGAATTTAACTTCATACTGACCTACCCTGTTAAGGAATTTTGTCAGATCAATACTCATTTCGTTCCAGCCCTGCTTGTCTGGTGATTTATTTCCCCACGTGCCAATCTCCACAGGTAATTCTTCCTCTTTTTCAGTTCCGTTCTTACGTGCAATACCATCATAGAATTTATCCCTGTCATTTCTCTTTTCGGCAGGCATGGTTACACCTTCAATATAATAAACCGCAAAATTTGTAATCTGTGGTTCAGCTTTGAAATTGGTGAAATGCACCTTTATTCTTCTCAGAGGCACCTCATCAAAGAAGCAGATCCTTTTATTACCAATGGATGTTCCATCATAAAGTTCGCTCCATTTACCTCCATTATCCATTCCCTCAATCCTGAAAGCCAGCACTCTCTGCCCCTTTGAAAGATCTTCCTGCAAAATCACATGGTTTATTTCAGTGGGTTTTGTAAACCTAATTTCTAAAAAACTCCCTTCACCCCTTTTCCTCATTACGGGATTATCAAATCGTCTCCTGATCTCGTTACCAAATTCCTTATATCTTACCATATGAGATTCAGGAATAAGACCGGTCGTATCAGGGGTTGAGTTTAACAGAAGTACTGCACCTCTGCCAACTGATTTATAATATATATCCATCAGTTGATCTGTTGTAAGGATCAGATGATCAGTACCTGGTGCCCAGAACCATTTATGTCCGTTGTTCTTAAGCAACGGCACATCAATTTCAACAGGTGCATAGGCATCACCAAAAGGATCAGATTGAATTGCAGTAGCGACACCTGTTTTAAGATCCTTACTGCTGAGAGTATACCAATTGGAAAATGGAGCGTAACCGGCTTCATTGCCAACCCATCTTAAATTTGCCATCGGCCCCTGCAGGATTACCGCATCTGAAGCATATTTCTCCAAAATATCATTGACGTAAATCTGACAACTGCCATCAAACCATACTTCTCTGACGGGACCATATTTTGTCAGCACTTCTGTCATTTGTTGCCTGAACACCTTGTTATATCCTTCCTGTTTTGAAGAATCTTTTGTAATTCCTCCGCTTCCGATACCGGCTCCCCATGTATCATCACCGGGATAAACATAAATCCCCAGATCAAGACCGAATTTTCTGCATGATTCAGACAACTCCTTAAGAACATCTCCTTTACCGCCCCTCCATAGATTATTTTTTATACCATATTCAGTAGTATTGGTCTGCCACCAGCAGAATCCTCCGGTATGCTTTGCCACGAACAGTATCAGTTTTGCGCCCCACGATTTTGCCACCTCACACCACTGATCAGTTTTAAGAGCAACCGGATTTATCCTGTTCAAAGGTGTTGTATGATTGTCATATTCACGACCCTGCCATGTGCATGGATCCAGACAAATGAACATGGTTTGCTCATATTGTTGCCATCGCAGCTGTGGTTGGATCGGCGTAGGTATTTTGACATTCTCTCCGGAATTTCTGGTACAACTGAATTGTGAAATGCTGAATAATAACCAGAAATACAATACATTTTTCATATACTATTTTCAGGTCTAATTTACCTGGCCTTCTGATAAATGTAATATCTGTCCGGGAGAAGTATCAACCGATATAAGTCCCTCCTCATCAATTTCAGCTTTTTGCCCGTCAATATAAGCTGTTTTCCAGGGACTCAAAACCTGGAGTTTATTACCGGCTTTGCTTTCAATTGTAGCGGATACGACATTACCATCTTTATACCCGGAGGAAACAATAAAACCACCCTGCGCGCACAGTCCAGAGAACTTAGCATCCTTATCTGCCGGCCAGCATGGAAAGAGACGGATCTTATTCTGAACACTCTGCATCAGAAATTCATTTATCAAACCTGCTATTCCAATCATTTCTCCCATAAAAGTGCCATGAGCATGTCCCTGCCATCTAAATAAACCGTTAGGCAACTCCCGCGACGAAAACCATTTCGTTGCCTCATCAACTGCTTCGGGCATCGAGAGGCGTGCTTTTGCTATATTAAAAATGACGTTGGAGTTGTTAAAATTGTGCTTTGTAACATTTATGGTCCTTTTGAAAAGTTCCTTTTCAGGTTCCGGAGAAAACCATGTTACCTGGTCACAGGGGAATACAGGTGCTGCCGGAACAGTTATATTGTGTAATGTGACCTCATTATACTTACACCCTTCCCAGTCCACAACAACAGTTTCCCCGCTTTCATTTAGCGCAACCGGATAATAAGCCAGGAGTGCTTTGTTTTCACGGCATCTCTTTACGAGATCCTCATCCATGCCTGATATTGTTGCAGCCTGTATGAATGCATCGAATGTATAATGAACATACCCTATATCGAACGGACAATTGAATATTCCTACCTTACCATGCTCCGGACTGTAGGATGGCCCCAGAAGGACTTTCCCATTGCTGTCTTTCTTACATTTCTCCATGAATGAGGAATAAAATAAGGCGGCATCCCGTATAAATGGATACATCTTGTTAAGAAGATATACTGAATCCTGATCACAAAGGTATTTTTGCCACATATTTTGTACATTCATGCCAACATCACCGATCGTCAGCCCCCAGGGATTAAATGAAAGTTGCCTCTTGTTTTTACTCTGGCACACCGCCGGATCAGGTTCGTGCAGAAAAGATGATATCGGACAGTAAATTCCTTCACAATCATATGTAACCTCTGCCAGGAATCTGAACCTGGGGATCATATCATCGAGATAAGCTATCCAGGGATCTGTAAGCCCGGCATGGTTCGAACCCGGCAGTGGCCAGAAAGCCTGCCAGGAATTGTAATTGTGATGATAGTCAGAATGCCATGGTGTAACATCTGTGGCAAGGGGTGCCATAAGATTTATCGGCGAAGTTCCGGGTTTGCAGACAGTTCCGGCAAAGTACAGCATCCGGTACCACCAGCGTTGTAAAACTGTATCTTCCAGCTGAACTCCGCTTGCGGACCAATATTTTTCCCAGCCTTTTTCATGCTCCTGTATAAGATCTTTTTCCTTATCGTCAATAGTCGATCCGGCCAGTTTTATTGCATGTTCAAGAACATCACCTTCCTTAATGTCAAACGAAGTAACAAGCGAAACGGCTTTAAGATTTCCTTTTGAGGCTACTGCCACAGCGTAATCCATCCCTTTATAATCAATATCCCCCGGCATTTTCATCAATAACCATGAAATATCATCTGATTTGCCAATAGTTGCGTCAGGAAGAGTTTCAGCTTTGATCTCCTCAAGTATAACTTCATGGGGGCTGTTGATTAACAGAACATTCCTGTCGTGTAAAATCCGGATTGATATATTCTGCCTTTCTGCCAGTTTTATGGAAACGAATGCCTTCTCAATGTTGAGATCAGCCATGAATCCTTCACCGGATGATACAGGTCCGAGCCGTAAGGCAACGGCAGACCTGGGCTGAGGATAGGTTTTGCGGTAACTGGGTGGCCCTCCTACTTCGCCAGTTATTATATTATTGGCTATATCAACCTTAGGCAATTCACCATCCTCTGATACATCTATACGTGCATCCCATATATCGTTTTTTGTAATGCGCATGAACAGGCCGTTATCTTTCTCCCACACAACCCCATATAGATCACCATTACCAACTATCAAACTCTCCTGCTGCCCGTCTTTAATGGAAGTGAGTGTAACATCAGCATCCTGTACGGAACTTGCAAAGGGGATAGATGTTTTTCCCCCGGTACAACTAATGATGAAACAACTCATCATTACAATAAAGCCAGCTTTTAAATATTTCTGTAACATAATTTACTCTTTTAAAAATTAATATTATTGGGTACTTGTGTAATGTTTAATTAAATTCGTAAAGCCTATTTTTTAAAACAACATATAAACCAAAAGTACTTAAATCAGTAATCAAATGTTATATCGGTAAATTTATTACTTAACTTATTATTACAAAAAATTATGACACGCAGAGATTTCATCGAAAAAACTACAGTTACTGCAGCCGGGGTCGGATTAACATCCTTTACCCCTGCTAAAGGCCCAATCAGACTGGGAATCAATATGGAGTTTGTACGGCATCATGATCTTTCATTTGCTGCAGGAATTAAAAAAGCTGCCGAAATAGGATATGAGTATATTGAACCTATGGTACATTTTGGACGCGAGTTGTTAAGTGAAGCCGGATATTTTCATTCGGTCTCCATGTTTGATGATCCGTTGTCTGTTAAAGAGTTATGCGACAAACACAACTTAAAGCTTTCAGGATTGTCATCTCATACTCCACTCTGCAAACCGGAGATTGGTGTGGAATATCTTAAAATGGCGATAAGATGGGCTGCAGATGCCGGAGCTCCGGTTGTCAATACGGATGAAGGACCGAAACCTTTCTGGACTACCAAAGAGATGGATTACCAATTGATGAAATATACATTAACCGAAGCTGCAATGGTGGCTGAACGTCACGGGATAAAAATAGGTCTGGAACCACATCAGCAATATAGTAAAACTCCTGATGGTCTAGATAGTATATATAGTCTGGTAAAGTCACCTTCAATAGGGATTAATTTTGATACAGGGAACAGTTACCTGGCGGGTGGTTCTGATGTTTATGAATGGCTGGAAAGAGTTAAGGGGCGTTTAGTTCATCTTCATGCCAAGGATATAAGTATGGCCCAAAGCAACACTGAACGGGGAAAAGTTACCGGGACTCCTGTAGGATGTTCCTGTGGCGAAGGTGTTGTTGACTGGAAACGGGTAACCGATATTGTAAAGTCTACCGGTCGCGAGATTGTTTTTAGTGTGGAATGCGGAACGATAGAGCAAGCTGTAAAGAGTTTTAAGCACCTTTCTTCACTATTGTAAATCCGCTAATTGCAAGAAAAATATAATCAGAATTTAAATGTAGTAAAAACGGAACATTTGATAAAAAAATTGCTATACAGCAAAGTATAACTTAATTCAATTAACAACTAAAAAAGCTAACAATGGCAATAAAAGTAGGATGTTTTGCATTGATCAATCCATTCAGTCTGCTTGAGACTCAGTTGGATCAGATCAAAAAATGGGGATTCAGCTGCGCCGATCTGACAGACAATTCCGATGGTGCCTGTCTTGGGGTAGAATACGGATTCACGGCTTTAGCCAGTCTGGATGCTAATCCTTTCGACATTAAAAGAATGTTTGACAATAGAGGTCTTGAACTCTCGAGTATCTGCGCACATGCTAATCTGCTTGATCCGACATCTCCTGCACGGTACGGCACATCACAGATTATTAAAGCCGTAAAAATGGCAGGTGCGATAGGTGTAAAACATGTGATTACTGCTGACGGAGAACCCAAAACACCTTTCGGCAAAAAACTGACAACCTCAGAAGCGGTTTTCTCAATTGCCGAAAAATTATACGAACCACTAAGGTTTGCGGAAGATTACGGTGTAAAAATCTTGATCGAACCACATGGGTATATTACTGATTCAGTCAAGCTAATGGGGGATGTACTTGATCGTTGCAATTCAAAAGCCCTGGGGATTAATCTGGATACAGGTAACTTATGGCTGGGTGGTGGAGAGCCACTGGAGATGGTTGACAGATTCGGACCACTGATCGAACATGTTCACTGGAAAGATCTTCCTGAGGAATTGGTCGAAAAACGGGGTACTCAGTTTGGATGTGGGATGACCCTCACTGCTCTTGGGGATGGCATAATAGGTATCGAAACAATTTACCATGCTCTGGTAAAAGCCGGATTCGATGGCTATACTACCCTTGAAGTTGCAGGTGAGGATGCCGTTCTCAAAAGCTTTAATTTCCTGAAAAAGCTGGGAGCCGTGTAAGTCAACAATAATACTAAATAATTCAAAATCAAACTAAATGAAAAAAAAGGAAAAAACCAGTAAGGAAATTACAAGGCGAGATTTTGTCAGGCATTCCGTAAAAGGTGTTATCGGGGCTGCATTTTTACCAACAATAATTACTTCATGTTCAGGAGCCAAAGGGGCAAACAACCGCATTGTTGTAGGCCATATAGGCGTGGGAGACAGAGGTACAGGGGAGTTGCTGACTTACTTCCTGCCCCTGAAGGAAACTTTAAATGTAGCTGTCTGTGATCCTTTCAGGGAGAGAAGGGAAAAAGTGGCAGATCAGGTAAACCAGTTCTACATGCAGAGTGATTCTAAATCAAATTTCTGCAAAGCCTATCTCGACATGGATGAGTTGCTTGAACGTAAGGATATTGATGCCATCCACATTACAACACCTGATCACTGGCATGTACTGGCTGCCATTAAAGCTGCCAGAGCAGGAAAACATGTAATGGTTGCCAAACCGCTAGGGCTGAGCTACCCGCAAAACGTTGTTCTTGCCAAAATACTGAAAAAGAAAGACCTGAGATTTCATTATGGCACCCAGCAAAGATCTTATGAACATACAAAGCTTGCGCATGATCTTATCCGCGAAGGTTCTATAGGCGAAATTGAAAAAGTTCTTGTATGGGCTCCTGGTAAAAATAATGTCCCGTCTCCTGTCTGTAACGAAGTACCGGTACCGCCTGATTTTGATTTTGACATGTGGACAGGTCCTGCTCCAATGAGGCCCTATTGCCCTGACCGGGTAACCAATAACAGTTCATGGTTCAACTGGGATTACAGTATAGGATTCCTGGCAGGCTGGGGTGCACATCCTCTCGATATGATGGTATGGATAATAAAAGACAAAGTCAATGGCATTTACAACTGTGAAGGCACAGGTCAGTACTGGCCGGCCGGTGGTTTATACGACAACATATTGTCGTGGGATGTGACCTGCAAATATCAGAACGGGACTGAACTCCATTTTGTGAGCGATGATCTGGCTCAGCAGGGAATGCTGGAGCACCTCAGGTTAAAGGAAGGCAACGGTACAACCTTTTATGGAACTAAAGGGTGGATCTCATTAAGCCGTTCCTCTGTGCAGTCCAATATCCCTGAAATTGACCAGAAGCTTAACAATTTTCCCAAAAATGAAAACGGGTGGATCAAAAGCGAGAATAACACTATGGGAAAAAGATTTATAGCTGTCATCAAAGGAACAGAACCTGAGCTTTCTCCTCTTGATGAGGCTATAATGTCGGATACTGTCAGCCATATGGGCGATATTGCAATCCGCACAGGACGTAAAGTGACATGGGATCCCAATATAGGAGAAGTAACAGGAGATCCGGAAGCTAATAAATTATATATCAGAGAAATGAGACAACCTTATGTAATTTAATTCAAGTCGTTTCGTATCACATACCTTAAAAACTGTAAGCAGGAGCTTAATTTAAGTCTCTGTTTTTTAATTACTTGTTATAGCTGAGAGTTATTTCTTTTAATCTTGACTTTGGAAGCACTTTCAGTCTTTTTATTTCACCATTTTTGAAAGAACATTCGATTGTGGTATTTTTCGGAGCATGAAGTTTAAAATCCACATCCCATTCTTTTGGCCAGGCAGGAAAAAGGATTATCTGATCACTGATAGTCTGCATGAGCATCTCCTGTAGTCCTATCATTCCCGATCCTCCCCAGTTATGATCCGGCACCCAGTCATGACCCGGACCCCAGAATGTAGGGAACCGCCGTTCACTATCCTGAAGTTTTTTTGTATTATACTCAGCTGCCTCTTTGGTCATGCCCATCCTGGCAAAAAATATACCGTCCTGATGCCAGCTCTGCACTTTACCTTTCCTGAAGGCCGGTGCTAACGAATAGGTATTTCTAAAAGAATCTATTTCCTTATCATCTATTTTAAACCTGTTAAAAGGAAATAAAGGATAGAATTGCGGAAGCTCCTGATTGCTCTCTTTTAACCATTCATGAGCCGGATTGATAACTGGAGTGCCGTTTATTTCTGCAAATGGGTACTCAGGAATTCTTTTTAAAAATTCTGTGAAATATTTCTTCTCTGCTGAAGAAACATATTTCTCGTTAAGATTTAAAACACTTTCAAGGCAGGCATTCAAACCTGCAATAAGATCGGTTGGATTTTTTGCTCCACGGTATGATTCACAAGATGTTGATGGATATATTACGAGCTTTTCGTTTTCATCAAGGGTATTCCCGTTTCTCATATTCTGTCGCAGCTGATAATGTTCATCGAAAAAGATCAGCGACGACTTAATTAAAGGCATATACCGGGAAATATCATTACCGGTAAACCGGTGATATTCCAGGATCATATATGCATGTTCCACCTGTGATTCCCAATGATAAGAGATTGAAGGATTTGCCATAACACCCTTCTCCACAATAGTGTCATATCCACCCAGGCCGTCTATCCGGGGATCTCCGAAAGAAACCTCTTTCCCACGCCTTCTGTAGGTTCCGTCAGTCCATCCCCAGCCGGCTCCAAGGTCAAGCCCGGGCACACCTGTATATTCACTGTAAACTGCTCCCTTATGACCGAAATGTGCCTTCACCCTTGTCGTAGCCCCCGGCAAACCTTTCCGGTAAAGCTCAAATTGTGGTAAAACAGCATCAAAATCTCCCGCCTTCAGCATAGGCCAGTAAAGAAGCCTCTGGTTCTGAGCTGTAAAGACATCACCTCCCCAGGCTCTCCAGTCAGGATCAAAACTCTGGTTATCAGTTACAAGGGATGGATCAAATGTGAGATTCCCTCCATTGAATTTTGAAGGATATTCTCCATACGCATTACACCCAAGCTGATATCTGAATAACTGATAATTCCTTCCCATCTGCCAGACAGGGTTTGCCGGATCAGGTTCCTCCGGATTTATCACTATATGACTCCGGTTCCAGAATTCGTGCCACCATTCAATTGTATTCCTGAAAGCGGTTTTATTATTTCTTAATGCATTATTATGTATCTCATTCAGGCGGTTTATCCAATCATCAATTGTCTGTGTCTGACCTATATGAGTGGAAATTAACAGACTGTGGGTCACTGAAGGTTTTTGACTTTTAATCATCCACGATTTATAGGGAGTAATAAGATATCTTCCGGAATCTATCCCTGCGGGTATAAAATTCTCACCTGATAGTAATCCTCCGAAGGTCCGGTTCCTGATATCGTCATTTATTGAATCCCTGAATGTTTCCAATCCCTGCTGCTTAATAAGCACATCAGGGATCAGGCTGTTTTGAGGATTCCGGTGATAAAAAAGAATCCCTCTGCCAGTATGGCTGATTACATCGGCTCTTTTAATGACTTCCCCCGGAAATCCCTGAAGATGGAAGCACCCAAAACGTTCACGTCCGTTGTTAGCTGAGCTCAGTTCTCTGTCTTCAGTTCTCCAGCTTTCATAGGCTGCAGTTACTTCAACAGGCTTATCGGAATCTATATCTATATGAATAACCGGATTAGTGACTTCTACCCATAGTTTTATTTCAGCTTTTACAGGGGTGTCTTTTACACTGGATTCCGATTTGATCTGAATATAACCATCTTTCAGGATCAGCTCCTGCCTGAATGAAGATGGATTATCAAACGGATTCGGTGATAGTCTGATCCTGTACCTTCCGAGTTTGAGATATTCACCACTTTCGCTCAGGCTCCCGCTTCTCTGACAATAAAATAACAAATCTCCGTTTTCAATCCAGACATTACATCCAATATCTCCGCCTCCCAGCGGCATCGATTCAGATGAATTTATGCTCTGGGATTCCCAGACAATATTATACCTGTCAAGCCGGGAAAGATCATCCCGCCCTGAAAAATAGAGCCATCCAGTAATTGTAAATAGCAGTATCAATGCAATGGCAAAAACACTTTTAAGATGCCTGATCATAAATTCAGATATTAATTAATACAGGGGGCTGTCTAAAAAGATGTCTTTATTCCCTCAAATTTTTTTGCAATCCTTTGCTGCCGGCTGTCTCCTGTTCCCGCATATTTCTCCATTCTGAGGACAAAGCCCTTATACAATGACATAGCTGCCAGATTGTAAAATTTTTCGATATCCGCCTTGCGTTCCGCGTTTATAGCCCGGTAGTATCCGGGGCCCGGATCCATCGCCTGACGCAATCTGCAGTCTTCAAATGCTTTGATTGCAGTGTTTATGAATGCCATTTCATATTCCGAATCAGTCTCCTTCTTAAGTGACTTTTTCATTTCAGTCAGAATTATATATGGCTTTTGCAATGAATCCGGTAAAGCAGCACGAGATCCTTTTTCACTCTTTTTACCAGTGACCAGTTCCGGTATGACAGGATATTCGCCTGACATTTGCTCTTCCGGCCAGCCACCTTCAGTAATGATGCCAATTTTTGCTACTTCCGGTAATTCACTGTACAAAAGCACCACCTCATCGGGAGATGTACTGCTGATGGCTTTCCCATTAACAGTTACTGATTTAATTTTTGGACCACCGTTAATGCATGACAGATAAAGTTCTTTTTCTCCAAAGCGAACCGGCTGTTTCTGGATAAATTTTGTAACTGATCCTGGTATACGGGGCCGGAGAATCAGCCGGTCAGCCTTATAGTCGTAATCGAAAAGTCCACGGATAGTTGCGGCAGGTATTGCAAAGTTATCGATCATTACCGCCACACCACCAACTCTGTGCCTGCCTGAATCGGACCAGGGATTATCGGTATTTTCCCCACGCTGGGACCATGGTGCATCCATTCTGAAATCCTTTGCCCACTTCATTGCGCGTATGGCTGAACGGCGGATATCTTCAAATTTACCTAACCGGTAATACATCAGTATAGCTCTTCCTTCCACAGTCCCCCAGACACCACCGTTTACCCATTGTCCGAATTTCCAGAATCCCCTAAGCTTCTCCTCCGAAGCACTCCCATAGCCGACATATGTATCGTCCAGACCTGGTGCATTTGTAAGCAGGAAGTCGAAGGGACGGATTTCTTTAAAGCCTGAAATCTGATTGTAAATGCTTTCCGCAGTCTCGTTGTCCACAACACGAAGGGCAACCGCATCAGCATTGGCTACACCTTCAAGATAACCAAACATTTCATGTCCCGGAACACCGTGTTTTATTCCCCCCGGTTCCAGACTCTTTACAAAATATCCTTTATCTGTCAGAAGGAGTGGCAATGATTCGCGGGTTATCTTTTGTCTTTGTTCATAATCAGGGAGTTTTTCATTTTCACCTGTCAGCCTATAAAGTTCCACCATACGGTCAAGGGCTGCCAGATAGGTTACGGAAAGACCTGAAAGATAGCCTTTGCCGAAAGTGCCATCCGGTTGTTTTACACCACCATAGCTCGGTGCAAGAAGATTACATGCAGGACCAACAAGGAACAGGTTATTCAGTGTATCCCTGGTTCTTTCGATAAAATCACATGAACGTACCATATGTGGCAGGTATTTCCTGATGGCAATCATATCACGGCTGGCAAGAAGGATCTCTGCCTGCATAACCACTCCGGCAGCTGTTGCTTCATAGAACCAGTCATGCGATTTAACATCTCCGTCTCCCTGCCTGTAAGCAATTTGCCCCGGAGCTGCAGCATCTCCCAGACAACCATCGGGAGCAATAAGCTGGGAAAGAATATGAGGTGAATCTCCTCCCCACATGCCTCTGCGTTTACCATCTCCCTGGTTGTCCCAGAAAAGATCCCATGATCGCTGAAGCAGGGAGAACCAAGGCTCCTGAAGAAAAGGAGTTGCAGCATAGGAGAACCCGTAGCTGTTCTGTATCCACCATGCACCCCATCCTGCTCCTTCTGTAAAAGTATCCCAGTCAGGTCTGTATACCATTGTCAGATTAGGAACCACCGGATTAGGATTGAAGAAGGCAAATGATTCGTCAATCAGACGCAGATAGTTCGCATCTCCCTCCCCGGAGCAGAATTTCCCTTCATAAAGGTCCTGGTTCCGTGAGCCGGGTCCGCATGATAAGATGCTCAATAATAGTAATGGTAAAAAGATCAGTTTTTTCATGTGAAAATAATGTTATTAAATTGTTAATAATTAAGTGGTCCACATGGAACCCACATGTTTAAATAATTATTTTCATTCTCGTTTGTCCCGCTTTAAGCGGGATGAAGGTTTTATGTGCTTCTTTGTTAAGTTAATTAAAGTAAAGGATATTATGTGTCTTGTAAGTCCGACGATACAATTCCAAATCAGTTACCTCTTGGAGGGTGTCCTTTTTTATCCTTAAGATAACTGTTCAGTGCCTCCCGTTTTGACGGTGGTACAAGTTCATCCCATGTCAGCAGTGGTCTTATCTCTTCAACTGCCGATCCGGTACGGAGTCGCATGGTGACAATCTGCTGGGGACGCACCGGGAATGAATAACTCTTTGTCCCCTTCATCTGCTGCGGATTATTTCCAACCATATTGGTAAGCGCAGCTGATGAATGAGGAAGATCTATTGTAATCGAGGTGTTTCCTGCTCTTCCGAGACATTCTGCCATACGAAGCTCAATATCTGCTCCTTCGCGGCGGATAACCTCTACAATAATATTATCTGATGTCTGAACGATTGATCTCGCCTGTTGTTTGCCGCAGCCGGGAGTCATAATTACAGGACAGTTGTATTCCCAGGCCATCTGAGGAATGCGTGCAAGATCCCACTCTTCTGAATGGGGTACTAAAGAATATTCAAGGTTGTGACTGCCTTTACCGCTGAGCCAGGAGTTTGGATAGCCATAGTATTTATCTGTGGCATTGTAGAGGTAAATAACAGGAGTCTTGTCGTTTATCTCCCTTCCGCTGAGACCTTTGTCAAGAATTGCTACACCTCCTCCGTCAGCGAATGAATAATCAATCCATCTTACAACCGGCTTTATTCCTTCAGGAAGGTCGCTAAGTGTTTCATCAGGTTGAGCCCATGCTGCATGTGAAAATCCAAAAGGAATTCCACGTCGGATTTCAAGAAGCTTTTCAATAAGCGGGAATTCGGCAATGACAACTGTCAGGTCGGGAATGTCGTTCAATTCTGTTTCAAAATCAATACGATGGTGTTTTTTGTAAAAACGGATAAGACGTGTTGAGGGTGCTCCCCCATAGAATTCGTTTTTTACAACAACCGTAATGGCAAGAGGACCCTCAGTTACTGTAATGGCAGCCTTAAAATCAGTTGAGCTGGCCAATCCGGGACGATTAGGCCTGGTTGCCATAAAATCACCTGGATCCCCGATTCCCATCCTCTTCTCAGCAATAAGTACATTTGCTGGTCCGCTAAACAATTCCCTGCCTGAAGGTTTTAATTTAAGACTGGTGATAGCTCCTGTCCCCGGATCAATTCTTACTGAATAGAACTTTGTTTCAATGGTTTCCGGCAGTTTAATTTCAGCTGGCATGGCAGGAGGTTTGTTTTTGATCTTTATTCCCCCGATGGCAACAGAGGGCAGAGGGATATGGCATAAGACAGTACCGTCAGGACATGCTTCACAGATTATGCCGTCAAGGGATGTTCCTTCAGGTAATCTGAGGCGCAGAGGATCGTTTCGCTGCCAGTTGGCTGCATTGAACAGCCCTGCAGCAGTTCCTTTACCTAAAAGCTGCTGTACAGTTTTTTCATGTATCTCCCTGCTGTTCTTTTCAACCCATTCGAATCTGTCCCTGGCATCCCATGATGTTTCATGTTCGAAAACCATCCCGCCTGCAGATCCCCATAGTGTATTGCGGTCCATATTGAGAAGCATCTGCAGCCAGGCATGGTAAAGCGGTTTCACAGGATACTGGTACCCGGCTTCAAGTGATGCTACTGTTGAGAGGATCTCAGCAGTCTGGAGTGCATGTTCATCACGCTTATACCAGGTTTTAACCCTTGGATTCTCGATCCAGAAGGAGTCAAATGTATATGTTGTTCCACCTCGTACTACAGGAATTACAGCTTTCCCGGTTTTAATCACTGATTTTACTGCGTCGAAATATTTTGAGAAAGTTGTGAACTGAATACTGCTGTTTGAATTAAATGTATTCCATTGCTCAAGGAATTCCGAGGGATTACCGTGATTGGCAGGCGCGAGAGAGTAATCTCCATATCCTCCCAGTACCAGTAATGGTAATCCGGCAGGTGTAATACCGTTTTTCCTTACCAGGTTCTGTTCGAGTTCATTCAGCTGATCTTTATTAAGGGCATCAGGTGCATGAAAAACATGTCCGAAATCGGAGTAGAATCCGGGGACAAATGTCAGGACCTGTGATCCGTCAGGTGATTCAGACATAAATACTGTTTTGTCTGAGCGGTTACATCTTGTATAGATAAGGCCTTCCAGTCCCAGTCCGGAGCATATCTGAGGCATCTGTTCGTGGGTGCCGCATACATCAATAGCCCAGCAGAAGCGCGGAGTTACTCCCATGACCTGCTTTTGCCACCTGAGTCCTTCCACACCCATCTTTACAAGTGCTTCACCACCGGAAAGATTGATGGTCGACTCAAGGAAAAAGGCATTTGGCAGTTCGACACGGCCCTCTGCGATGCGTTTTCTGAGTTCTTCAAAGCGACGGGGAGCAAAGTTCTTTATAGCTATCATGTTATTGCACTCGGAAAGGACAAAATTGTATTCTGCATCATTCCCTATACGGTCGAGGTGATCGAGGTATGAGTTGGCACAGTAGTTTCGTTCGGTTGACCAATTGGTCAACCAACCGCAACTTGCCGGATGAAAATTCGGCACCACATAAGCTGGAGGCAGGATGACCTGTGAAGAAGCAGGTTTTTCCTGTCCGTCTATAGCTGAACTGATCACCAGCAGGAACGCCAGATAGGTCAGATGATAATTTTTAAACCTGCCAGCCATGTTACATAAGATGTTTTATGTGAAACTGAATAATTTAATTGAACTTAAGGAAACAGGCTATAATCTTCTACCGGATTATAGCCTGTTAATATGTAATCACTGAATTATTAGCTGAAGGTCAGTATAAGCTAGTAATTTGGATTCTGAACGAGCTTGGGATTAATATCTATTTCACTCTGGGGAATAGGCATAAGGTAATGTTTGTTCTTGTCAAAACTACGTCTGGTGCCACCCATATCAACAAGTGTAGGAATATAAGTCTCCGCTGTTTTCCATCTTTTTATATCAGCCCATCTTAATCCTTCCATTCCCAGCTCAACTCTTCTTTCATGCCTGATCCGTTCTCTCATTTCATCCTTACCCAGACCGGCAGGCAATGGTGGCATATTTATGCCCGTTCTGGCCCTGATAGCATTTAATGCATCATAAACGCTCTGGTTAGGACCCGTTGCTTCGTTAGTGGCTTCAGCATACATCAGCAGAACATCCGTATACCTCAGAAGGACCCAGTCCTGCTCACTTTTTGTACTGTAATCGCAGGGAATTGCATCCCAGTTACCGTATTTAACAGGATTATAACCACTTGAAGATTGGCCGTTATATGCAGGATTAACTTCCCGGCCTGCAGAGTTAATAACTTTTTCACTGAATTTCTTGATTGTTAAAGCCATTCTTGGATCACGGTTCTTTTTCCAGTCATTTGCATCATACAAAGGATTTGATGTGGAGAAGGGTGTCCCGTTTGTGAACTCATATTCGTTAACAAGTTCCTGCCTGGGATTTACAACTCCATGCCAGTTCCAGCGGATATCCAGGTCAGAATTGGCATCCGGATTAAGAAACCTGGTTGAGAATATGATCTCAGGATTGTTGCTCTGTCCAGTTGCAAGGAACAGTGTCCTGTAGTTATTGAAGATGCTGAATTTTCCACCCGACATTACGGCACTGGCTGCAGTTGCAGCTTCCGCCCACCTGCCTTCATACAACAAAACTCTTGCTTTAAATGCCTGTGCTGAACCCTTAACAGCATGTCCGTCACTATATGCAACATCAGGAAGATTGGCAATTGCAAAATCAAGATCACTCAAAACCTGCGTAATAATTTCTGCTTTGGTACTTCTGGCAATCTTTGCTTCTTCTATAGTTACCGGAGCAGTGTACAAAGGAACACCTCCATATACATCCGCAAGTTTATGATAAAACAACGCTCTCAAAAATTGAACCTCAGCCTTGTATTTCTTCAGTGTTGCTTCAGGAATTGGAGCCTTGTCAACATTCGCAAGGAAAAAGTTACAGGAACTTATACCGGCATAGCAATTATTCCAGATTTCAGTGATAAGGCTGCCTGATGTTGGCACGATCTGTCCCTGTGCAAGGAGAACCCATGATTGTCCCTGGTTTGCGTCTGAATCTCCGGCCATCACATCCGATTTTGCATCATCATGCTGGAATGGTGCTACCTGCAGACGGGAATAGACTCCTGCCAAAGCCAGTTTCACTTCAGCTTCGTTTGTCCAGAAAGTCTCACTGGATATCTGGTCAAGAGGATTCTTATCCATGAAATCGGAACAGGATACAAAATAGAGTGCGAATGCTCCGATAACTAATATTCTTTTTAGATTTAAAATATATGTTTTCATGGTACAGATTTTAAAGTTTGACTTTGATTCCAAATGCCAGAGTCCTGAGATTCGGATAAATGGACAGAGCGGCCGACTGTGAAGTCCTTTCGGGGTCAGATCCCGGATACTTTGTAAATGTCAATAGGTTATCTCCGGAAAAATAGACCTGTGCCTCTTTCATGCCAATTTTTTTGACAAATGCAGCAGGAAGATTATATCCCAGACGCAGGTTTTTCAATCGCAAATAAGAAGCATCAAACAACCAGTATGTTGATGTTGTACCCGTTACAGGATTGTAACCTGATCTGTACATTGCCGGATGTGTCTGGGATCTATTTTCCGGGGTCCATTGGTTTTTAACCAGATCCATTGTGGGTGGTGAACCCTGGGTAAATGGTGTAATACCCCAGTTTGTGGAATAGTTTTTAATACCCTGAACACCCTGGAAGAAGATAGTAAAATCAAAATTCTTCCAGTAAACATTGGCGCTGAGACCATAATAGAAATCAGGGTAATAACCATCCACAACCACCCGGTCATTGGCATTAATAACGCCATCTTTATTCGCATCCCTGAATTTCAGGTCACCAGGCTTTGGATTGAACTGATGCTTTGGAGCTCCGTCGATTTCCCCCTGGTCCTGGAAGATCCCGATCCACTCAACCATGTACCATGAATTGAAAGGAATACCTTCCTGAACAGTATTAGTTGACAGTGTCGGGCTGATAATATCAAGCACTTCATTCTTGAAGAAGGAGATATTTCCTGTGACATCATATCTGAGGTCACCAATCATGTTGGCATGTCCGACCTCAAAATCCCATCCGGTGTTCTTCATTTTTCCTCCATTCACGGTTGGTGCTGATAATCCCACACTTGCCGGCACAGGAATACTGTAGAGGATATCATTGGTTACTTTATTATACCAGTCAACAGTTAATGAGAACAGTCCGTTTTTAATACTGGCGTCAACTCCAAAGTCGGTAACTGACGTTGTTTCCCATTTCAATGTCTGGTCTACAAGGCGGGTCAGCCTTGCCCCTGCTTCCAGTGAACCAAAAGGATATTGTGCTGACGATAAAACGTTCTGGTAAGGATATGTTCCCACGTTCTGGTTCCCTAACTGACCCCACGAAGCTCTCAGTTTTAAATTATCAAGCCAGCCAAGATTTTGCATGAATGATTCCTCTGACATTCTCCAGCCTGCGGATACAGAAGGGAAGAAACCCCAGCGGGTATCCGGATGAATTCTTGAAGTGCCGTCGTAGCGGGCGTTTGCTTCAAACAGGTATTTTGAACGGAAATCATAATTTATACGGCCGAAAAACGATTGTATCGCCCATTCACTGGCTGTTCCCCTGGTTGTCTGCCCTGTAGCTGAACCTGCATTAAGTTCATTAAGAGAAGTGGCCGGGAAAGTTACTCTGGTTCCTCCCAGCGTCCTGTAATAGGAAGTTTCCTGGTTATAACCGACAAGTACATTGAAACTATGGTCAACAATCTTTTTCTTATAATTCAGTGTGGAATAAAGTGTAGTATTAAAATTAGTATACAAGTTATCTTCAACCCCAAGATGCCATGGAGCACCGTTATGTGCGAAAGCGCCGTCTTTGAAATAATAGCAGTTAACAGCATCTTCATGGTTTTTCACAAAATTATAATCAAAAATAGCCGCGCCTTTTGTGTACCACGTCAGATCTTTTGCCAGCTTAATATCTGTATAGATCTGGGGCGACATGTTGTACCTTCCGTTAAGGTTCTTTCCCTGCGCTATCATTGCATCGGGATTCCTTACTGTCCATTCCGCAATTGCCGAGCTGTATCTGGCTACAAATCCTGTCGAGCCATCAGGTAATGTCATGGTGGGAGTGTAAATAGGCCCCGGCCCAAATGTATGCATTATAAAATAGGCTTCTGCATATTGCGACTGGACATCTGCTACTTTATCCGATTTCAACAGCCTCACATTTCCGCCAACTGTTATCCAGTCTCTGACTTTCGTATCAATGTTCATCAAGACATTAAATCTCTTAAATGCAAACAGGTCAACAATACCTGACTGATCAAGAAAACCTGCAGATAAGTTGAACTGGGTCCTTTCATTACCTCCGTTAACACTGAGGTGATGGTTCTGAACAAATCCGGTCTTATAGCAATGGTCAATCCAGTTGAAATTAGGATAACGAACAGGATCGTTTGTATTGTTCCTGAATGCGTCTATTTCAGCCTGCGTAAAATATGCAACCATACCAGCCCTTAAATTTGCCTGGTTCCAATATTCCAAATACTGAGCTGAATTATAAAGCAGGTCAGGCAGTCTGGTAGGATTTTGCGCTTCAACAGTAACATGGTATTCGACTGATAAATCCCCGGCTTTACCTCTTTTAGTAGTAATCAGTATAACGCCGTTTGCGGCCCGTGCACCGTAAATTGCTGCCGATGCAGCATCTTTAAGAACTGAAATATTTTCAATGTTGTCAGGATCGAGATAGCTGATATTGCCTTCAACACCATCTATAAGTACAAGCGGGTTATTGCCAGCGGAACTGAACGTGCCGATACCACGGATCCGCATGTTACCCACGTCATTCCCAGGCTCGCCACCCCTTTGTGTTACCTGTAAACCCGATACCCTTCCTGCAAGCAGGTTCTGTACATTGGGAACAGGCCTTTTGGTTATCTCTGCACCTCTCACAGCGCCAACCGATCCTGTAAGATTGATCTTTGCCTGGGTACCATATCCGACAACCACCACTTCTTCAAGGGCTGTAACTTCTCCAATAAAACTAACATTAATAACGGATTGGTTCCCAACCGAAATTGATTGAGTAACATATCCAAGGAAAGAAAATGTCAGTACCGAACCAGGACCGGGGACATTAATGGAATAGCTCCCACTGGCATCGGTGATTACACCGGTAACAGTTCCCTGGATAACAACATTCACTCCGGGTAATGCATCACCGGTTTTTGAATCGGTAACTGTACCAGAAACTCTTCTCTGCTGATATTCCTCAGCTCTCGCCCATATCGGATTGAGGTTAACCAGAATGAACATAAGCAGAATAGTTTTAAGATACTTCGGAATTCTATTTGAACTCCTGTTATTTAATACTTGTTTTAAATTATTTATTTCCATAAGTTTCTTGGTTATAAATCAGATTACTGAGTTTTTAAGTTTTTAAAGATTTCTTCAATCAAACAGCTTCTGTTATAGTGACACATATAATTAACAGTCCCGCCATTTGACTAGTCCACTCAATTCCCGCAAAGGACTTAATAACCGGTGCAGCAATCAAAGGTCCGATCCAGGTTTTGATTTTATAAATCTGTTTTTTCATAGGAGACCACAGTTTGGTCAGATGGATTGTTTCATAGGCATCGGCGATTAGATTTATTTATGGGTTAACAATGAGCATTTTTGCAGTTTTATGAATTATTTACCTAATATTTAAAGGCAATTTAGTGATTATTTTAATAAATCCTTTTAAAATTGCTGTTTTTTTACTTTTTGATAAGTATCTTTTACAGTTCTAACACTCTACATTTCAATATTGTATTCACCCAGATTCAATGGATATTTTCCGTATTCGCGTACAAGTTTAACAATATAATCATAGGTATGACCTGATACATCGCTTGTAACTGAGTGGTCGGACTGGAAAATGAAACCGCCTCCTTTTGCTGCGTTGAGTTTCCGTAGAATGTCCTTTTTGATCAGTTCTTTATCTCCGGTTTCCCAAATCTGGATATTGCCATTCCCGCAATAGCCCAGCTTTTTGCCATACTTTTTCTTTAATTCGACAACATCCAGACCAGCTTTTGCTTCGAGAGGATTATATGAATCAAGTCCCATCTCAATAAAATCCTCGAAAATCAGAATAACATTGCCACATCCGTGATAAATAACCGGAAGGTTATGTCTGTGACATTCCTCAATCATAGCCTTAACCCAGGGCTTGAAATATTCTCTCCAGTAAACCGGATCAAAGAGCATATTCTGGCTGTATGCCACATCGCCCCAGATGACAAAACCGTCAAGATATTCCTTTCCTGAAGAAATTTGAGCTTTTGTGAGATCCAGATAGAATTGCCCCATTTTATTGATACATGCCCCCAATCTGTCGGGATACATTCCCATCCACCATAACATATTTTCCTGTCCCAACAGGCGTGTAAGACATTCAGAACACTCCAGAACGCTTCCATACACAGGGAAATCGGGATATATACCTTTGATACTATCCACCCATGCAGGCGAATTGCGTGCAAAACCGTCTCCGACACCTGCTATCTGGTTATCTCCCGCGGAAAAAAACCTGCGTTTGTCATAGGGATCATCAAATTCAAAAGCTTCAAGCTTCTCGATAGTATCAACTTCAAATGAAATAAACTCCGGCATCGGATCTGCCAGTTTTTTTCGTATTGTGGCGCCAAAGCCGGTTTTTACCACTATTTCATTTGGATTTTCCCGGATCGTTTCAAACGAACTGATCTTAGGATCCAGATTAGGTATAGTTACCATCCAGTCCAGATCATAATAGTAATAGGGATCACTGGTATCGGGAAGATTAAGTTCTTTTCGCCAGCGTCTTATAAAACTCCCCCAGAAAAAGTCACTGATCGGCACCCGGTCAGGCTCTTCATGCCGCAAAGCTTTATTCATCCGTTCAAGCTTTGCTTTGCAATTTGATGATCTTTCCATTTCATTCAGGTTAAAAGGTTAATAAGTGATCCCTGCTAATCAAGATGAAATACCTCTTCCATATTGGCCCACCACTCACCTTCAGCTCTCGCAGGAACCGGCCTTTGCATCGGCTTCATTATATCCCACCATTCCTGTGTTCTGCGGTCGGCAGCCATTTTTGCCATATCTGCATCAAAATCATTCCCGGTATATTCAAAATAGGCATAGAGCATTGAATCTTTATGGAAGATTGAATAGTTGCTGATATTGCATTCTTTAATCATTTTCAAAACATCCGGCCATACAGCAGCATGATATTTTTTATACTCTTCAAATTTCTGAGGATCCACCCCTATTATTTGTCCGAATCGTTTCATTTTGTCGGCTTTTAATTATTAATAATCTGATATTTTGATAATTATTTATAATCTGAATTGTTTATGGACTTTTTCTGTCATTAAATTCCTTCACCGTATCAAACATTGTTATTATATTTTGGGGAGGTACATCCGGCAGGATATTATGAACAGTGTTGAAGACATAACCGCCTCCCCGGGAAAATATTTCCAGCCTCTCAATAACCTGATCATGTATCTGCCGGGAGGTTCCGTTATTAAGTGTTCCCACTGTCTCGATTCCTCCACCCCAGAATGTGCAATCTTTTCCAAATTCCTTCTTTAGTAATTCCGGTGCCATATTATATGTTCTGGTCTGGACAGGATTAAATATCTCAATACCAGCTTCTATCATATCGGGCATCAGCAGTGATATGGAGCCGCAAGAATGAATGAAAGTATGCATTTTACTATGTGACTTCACATAATCACACAAAATCTTGTGCCGTGGTTTGAATAATTTACGGTAAGTTTCAGCATCCATGAACGGCCCTGTATTCATTCCCAGATCGTCTCCAAACCGGATAACATCAACGATATCGCCAACATATTTGCAGACCTTTTCGAGAGTTGAAAGATGACGTATCATCAGCTGGTCGAGTAATTTCTCAACATTGTAAGGGTCCGTTAAGAGATCCATCAGGAAGTTGTCGATCCTGCGAAGGAATGTTCCCCATTCGAACAGATTACACCCGCACACAACCAGTAAGGCCTTATCGGTATTTTGTCTCAGTTTCAATGTGTTTTCACGCAGTTTCTCCCAGAAACCGGGATAGCCTGCATGATCCCACGGACTATGTACATCTCGTGCCCACATTATACGGCCCATCTCCGTATCAAGATCTTTATATGATTCAGGGTAACCATCAACATATGGGAAATAGGTCTGGTCGAAAAAAGTAGCACCAACCGGCATTTTTGAAAGAACTCTCCTGTTGTCAACATCATAGGTTACAAATGACTCATCAGCCATTTTTACAGGATTGAACCATTTCGGATAATAAGCTGGAGCCCCGTTTGCCAATGTTACTGGTTTCCAATCGGATTCCTGATCATTGAAAGTACGTCCGATATCCAGAACATCAATACCAAAAAGATCCAGAATCCGGTTGTCGGGCTGTGCAAGCTGCTGAACAACATCATAAATAAGAACAGGCAAATCAGGACTTCCAATGTGTTTTACTAGATTACTGTAGGCAATAGCAGAGATACCGGAACTTGGAGTGGCACCCATGTCAACCGGCACCTGATCAGGTTCCCGATGGCTTATAGCTGCCAGGACACGCTCACGAGAAGTCATTTTTGATTTTAACATAAACAGATTTTATAGTTCTCGTAAAACAATTTAATAAAATTATATGGAACCGCTTATTCCGATCATATAAGAAGAAATGATAAGAATCAGAATGGATAATACCATCAGACTGATTACTTTAACCGATACGCCTTTCCATTCTCCCCGTATAAGACCCCAGACCGTCGAGAATACTATAGTCAATGCCATGAGTATGCCCCATGAGGTAAATGTGTATGGTCCCATCTTACTTTTACCCATACTGTAAACAATAAACTGGCTGAACCATAACAAGCCTGCGAGTAATCCAAAGAGATAATTACAAGATAAGATTTTCCCGGTTTCAGCATTTAAATAATCTTTTAATGATCTGTTCCTCATCCCAAGGTATATACACCATATAATTGCAGTAACCAATGTTCCCGGAAGCAGCACAATCATAACGGGCATCATGGAAAAAAGAGGATTAATACCCTGACTGACTGACATATCAGAGACAGGGATCCCTTTTTCAAAACCCAGGGACATGGCTGAACCTGCAATACCGACCAGTCCTGCAGCCACCAAACCTTTGATCAGATTAAATTCCCTGATACTTTCATGTTTCTTCTCCTCCGAAACATTTTTGTCTTTAAGGATCCCGGACCATGCTGAAAGAGCAACTCCCACACAGGCAACCAAAACTCCAAGTATAAGAAGTTTCCCGCCGGAGTTCTGTACCATTACCTGAAGCCGTCCGTCAAGAATCGGGGGTATCATGGTACCGATAGCCAGCATTAATCCGAGCGATAATGCATAGCCAAGAGATAATCCGAGATAACGCAATGCCAGCCCGAAAGAAAGATTACCTATACCATAAACAGCTCCAAGGAGAAATACTGCTGCAAGGGTACCGAATGATGTTGAGCTAATAGCTTTAACAAAACCGGGTGCAAAAATCAGACAAGAAATGAGAGGAAAAAGAACATATGCACCGAAGCTGTAAACCATCCAGTATGTTTCCCACTTCCATCCCTTTATTTTCCCAAACGGGACTGCAAAACTTCCTGCAGAAAAAGCTCCGGTAGCAATAAACAAAATGCCTAGCAGAATGTTACTATCCATAATGAAATATATTATTTGTTCAAACCAGCTTAAAAAAGTATATTAACAACCGTTATGTGTTGTAAAAATATATACTTTTTATTGAAACAATACTACCGGCCACATAAAATATTTGAAAAATTCAACGGATGAACTGTAAGGATTTATTGGACCAATGAAATCATTTTTTTATTTTTTATTTTTATACCTCCAACTCTCAAAGTAAGATGAAAAACTTGATGATTTTAATATGTTGCCTGTTGATAAATAGTGTCCGGGCACAGCATCCTTATGTAGGGATTTTCAGTTCTTCAGAAGATGTAGGTAATCCAAAAAACAGAGGTTCATCAGTATATAATTGTACTGACCAGAGTTATACAATAAAGGGGGCGGGGTACAACATCTGGTTTGCCAGGGATGAATTCCATTATCTGTACAGGAAGATAAAGGGAAACTTTATACTTACAGCAAATTTCAGGTTTGAAGGCAAGGGAACGGAAGCTCACAGAAAGACAGGATGGATGCTCAGGGCTTCAACCGATGAGGATTCCAGGCATATATCGGCAACCCTTCATGGCGACGGACTTACAGTTATGCAATGGAGGGATTTTAAAGGAGCCGGGATGAAAGATCCCGAAGATGAAATATTTGCTAAAGGATCAGGTTATGAGGTAATCCAGATAGAACGTTCAGGCAGGATAATTTTCATGAGAGCGGCGCATGCCGGCAAACCTCTTGAAACTATTGGATCGTATGAGATGGTTAATCTGCCTGATGAAATACTGGCAGGATTATTTATTTGCTCCCATAATCCTGAAATCACCGAAGAGGCAAAGGTCTGGAATGTCTGCATTGATAAACCCGTTGGTGATAATTACAATGCCTCCAGGGATGGTCTTGTTGGATGCCGTCTTGAAACAATGAATGTATTTGATGGCAAAAGAATGGT
>Ga0315275_10000368_pt1 | contig 37277 bp, 37 predicted proteins | sample YL17G03_0_MG_FD_205557 | JGI IMG/M metagenome (GOLD analysis project Ga0315275, IMG submission 205557) | Sediment microbial communities from Yellowstone Lake, YNP, Wyoming, USA - YL17G03_0 | ecosystem: Environmental > Aquatic > Freshwater > Lake > Sediment | place: USA: Wyoming | collected...
GATCGATCGAGATCCTACCTGGCAGGAGGCGGCCGAGAGCCTCCTCATTGCCGACAATGCACTGAACCTGGGCGCGAACAAACACGTCATCATGACGACCCTAAAGCAGCACGGTATCCCTGATGTGACCGATGAGTCCGACGTCTTCGCGCGACTCGAAGTGGAGCACGGCGACCTCTCCAAGCTGAAGGTGACTCTGGGGGTGCGGGACAGCTCGGGTGGCAACATCGGTACCCCTAAGGTCCTCGCCAACTTCGGCGCGCTGTCCGGCTCGGGGCGCAAGGTATGGGTCGTGAACTGCACGGACACAACCAACTTCGGCGCGTATTTCCCGCCAACCAGTTCCTATGTCTGGTACGTGAAGGTTCAGGAGCAGACCGGAGACACCGTGATTCACGATCAAGGGGTGGTCCGCGACTTCAATGTCTGGCGCGGAGGCACCAGCTATCCGCCTGACGTAGCCGGAAACCCGGACCCGGTGGCATGGGTGCCAATCATCGAAGACCAGACGGTGGAGGTGGTGCTGCCGAAAGTCACTCCCAACCACTATGCGGAGATCGTGCTCGGCCACTCGGACTTCTCGCAGCTCGAGATGGTGCTGGGCGTCAAGGACCTCGCCGATGAATCCGGCCTGCCCGGCTGGCAGCTCAGGCTGACGAAGAACGGCCTCACTGGGTGGGCAAGTCCTTACATTCCCGCAACCGATAGGAATATCACCGTGAACCTCGACACCTTCACGGACAGGTTGCCGCCATCCCTCGCTAGGCGCTGGTATCTGGGGATCCGCGATACCGTGAACGACGATCACACCGGGAAGGTTGTTAACTTCCACCTCATGGACAACCCGCTGTGGTACTACCCGTCGCAGTTCCCGCCGTCGGGCGGCGCGCCGGTCGTGATCAGCCAGACGGCTGCCCAGTACTTCGAGTTGAACACGGTTCCCCCAACCTCACCAAGCACGGCCAGCGCGTCGGCGCGGATCACACTGAGCGGGAGCCCAACGGTGAAGGTCGGAGTCGGTCCCACGGGTAGTCCCTACTGGCTCAGCAGCGCGCAGAGCTCACCCTACACCAGCATGAGCATCAGCGGCGGCCAGGCGTACATGCCTCCAAGCCTCGACAACCGCTGGTTCCTCTCGGTCAACAACCAGAGCGGCAACACGGGTAACATCAACTACTTCTCCTTCTATGACCAGACAGCGCCTCGCATCTATCGCGCTGCGAACCTTCCGATCGCGATCACCACCTACAGCACCAAGTACGCCTATGTGCCATACACCACTACCGCATCCTTCCCTGACGTGCCGACGACGAACTGGGCATGGATGCAGATTGAGGGCGACAAGAAGGCTGGAATCGTGGGGGGCTATGAAGACGGCAAGTACCATCCTGAGTACAGCGTAGACCGGGGGATGATGGCGGTCTTTGTCGCGCGTGCCTACTCCGGCAGCGCGAACCTGACCGGCTACACGCCGCCCTCCACGCCCACGTTCAGTGACGTTCCGACGACCCACCCGCAGTTCAAGTTCATAGAGTACTGCCACTCGCGGGACATTGTGCAGGGCTACGTCGACGGCACCTATCACCCGGAGTACACGATCGATAGATCGCAACTGGCGGTCTACATCGCCCGCGCGATCTCCGGATACGGGATCATCTCTCCGCCGGCGACGCCGACGTACTCCGACGTTCCTGCGGACTACTGGGCCAGGAAGGAGATCGAGTACCTGAGCGGCTCGATGAACGCCTCCGGTGGAATTGTCGTGACCGGCTATGGGGACGGCACCTATCACCCGACCGAGACGGTATTGCGGGACGCGATGGCCGTGTTCATCGCGCGCGGGTTCGTCGTCCCGCAGTGAGGTACAATAGATGAGGGAACGCGTGCGGGGGCGACTCCGCCCCCGCACACGTTCCGCATGAGGAAGTGCGGGGAAGGTGAGATACGGCAAGCGCATCGCTGTCGCCGCAGCACTCTTGCGCCACACGGGAGAAGGACGACTACGATGGGAAACAGCTTTCTGGCACCCAAGACATGCTCAGCAGCAGCTCTCACTGTTCTCGCGATCTGGGCTGTCGCCGGACTCTCTTGGGGTGTGACGATCGACCTCATCAGTCAGTCAAGCGCTGGCGAGCGTGCCAACCGGGACTCACGCAACCCTGCGATGACGCCCGATGCTCGCTACGTCGCATTCGGCTCGGATGCAACGAATCTCGTGCCCGGATACGCGGACTACGGTGCGGCTGTGTTTCTGCGGGACCGGATGAGCGGCACCACTCAGCCTGTCAGCGTTGGCTGGAGCGGAGAGCCCGCAGATCGCAGCTGCCTCGACCCCGCTGTCAGCGACGATGGCCGCTTTGTCACATTCCTTTCCTACGCCTCAAACCTGGCGCCGCAGGGCAACAACGGGTTCATCCAGGTGTTCCTGCGGGACGTCGTTGGAGGAACGACGGAGGCGATAAGCGTAACAGACGCGGGTGAGCTGGCGGACGACAATTGCGGCTACGCGGCGGTCAGCGCCGACGGCCGATACGTGTTCTTTACCTCCTACGCGAGCAACCTCGTCGTTCCCGCCCCTCCCTCGGGAACTATGATCTATGTGCGTGACCGGGCAGACGGCACGATGCACATCGCAAGCCTCGGCCTTGACGGTCAGCCGTGGAGCGTGACCGAGGACAGATTCGCGATCACCCCCGACTCTCGCTTCATCGTGTTTGTTTCCGGGGACGTGTTTCTCCGCGATAGGGTCCAAGGCGCAACAGAGCTGATCAGCATGGCCGCTGCCGGCGGGCCTGGCGGCTGGAGCTTCCCTGCGAGCATCACTACAGACGGGCGGTACGTTGCTTTCGCATCAAATGCGTCCGAGTTGGTCCTGGGAGACACGAACGGCTGCCGAGACGTGTTCGCGCGAGACCGCCTTCTGGGCGTAACGGACCGCGTGAGCGTCAGCAGCAGTGGAGAGCAGGGGAACAACATGTCCGGCTCTTCAGGCCAGCCGCCCGCGATAAGTGATGACGGCCGCTTCGTCGCTTTCTTGACATCTGCAACTAACCTCATCCCTCTGGGGGGTACTGGACTGTATCTCCGCGACCGAGTCGCCGGTATCACGCAGCTTGTCAGAGGACCGCACGGTCAGGCGACCGCCGCCGGCGATCCGGCCATCAGCGCAGACGGCCGGTACATTGCCTTCGCGTCCAGATGGGGCGATCTCGTCCCTGGTGACAGCGGCTGGTACGACATCTTCCTCCTCGACCGCCTCAGCTTCGAGGACGTGCCGCTCGACCACTGGGCCTTCTATGAGGTAGGGGCGTGCAACATGGCGGGGATAGTCCAGGGCTACCCGGACGGGCTCTATCGGCCAGACGTCACGGTCACGCGCGATCAGATGGCTGTCTACATCGCCCGCGCCCTTTCCGGCGGCGCAGTCCCGACGGGGCCAGCCGAGGCGACATTCCCCGACGTGCCGACAGACCACTGGGCCTACGACGAGATCGAGTATGCCGTCGCAACACACGTCGTCGAAGGATACGGCGATGGCACGTATCAGCCGAGCTGGGAGGTCACCCGCGCGCAGATGGCGGTGTTCGTTGCTCGCTCCGTAGTCAGCCCCACGGGCGAGGATGGCCTCGCGACCTACACGCCTCCCGCAGCGGCTACGTTCCCTGATGTGCCGACGTGGTACTGGTCCTACAAGCACGTCGAATACCTGGCCGAGCACAATGTCGTCAGCGGTTACCCCGACGGCACATACCAGCCGACGCAGTACGTCAGCCGCGATCAGATGGCGGTCTATGTCCAGCGCGCGTTCCACTTGCCCTTGTGACGTGCAGTCTTTGACCCTCGGCTAGCTCCTCTGCTATACTTCGGCCGTGAGACCCTCCGACGACAGATCCGGCCCCAAACGCGTCATCGTCGTCATGGACGGCGCTGCTGATGAGCCCCAGCCGGAGCTGGGCGGCCTCACGCCGCTCCAGGCCGCCCGCATGCCTCACAGCGACCGCATCGCCCGTGAGGGAATCTGCGGCCTGGCGCTGACCATCCCGCCCGAGATGGAGCCTGGCAGCGACATCGCTGCGCTCTCCATCCTCGGGTACGATCCGCGTCGCTACCACACCGGCCGCGCCCCCATCGAAGCCGCCGGCCTCGGCGTCCCGCTCGATCCGGAGGACGTCGCATTCCGCTGCAACCTGGTCACGTCCGACGGCGTCACTCTCATAGACTACTCGGCCGGCGAGGTGCCGACAGCCGATGCGCATACGCTCATCGAGCGCCTGAACGAGAAGCTCGCCACCAGCCGCCTCCGGTTCTACCCGGGCGTGAGCTACCGCAATGTCATGGTGTGGCGCGGCGGCTCGCCGGAGGTGAAGACGGTTCCTCCGCACGACATCATCGGGCAGCCAATCGAGCCCCACCTGCCCCGAGGCGAAGGCGACAGCACCCTCCGGCAGCTCATGTTCGATTCCCTGGAGATACTCGACGGCGACGACATCAACAGGCGCCGGCGCGACCAGGGGAAGAACCCGGCGAACATGATCTGGCTCTGGGGCCAGGGACGGAAGTGCCAGTTACCCTCGTTCGCTGCCACTCGCGGCACGCCCGGCCTGGTGATCGCCGCGGTAGACCTGGTGAAGGGAGTGGCGAAGTGTGCGGGGCTGTCAGCCCCCGATGTGCCAGGCGCGACCGGGAACCTCGACACAGACTACTCGGCCAAGGCCGCCGCCGCCATCGGGGCCCTCGACAGCTACGACTTCGTCATGGTCCACATCGAGGCGCCGGACGAAGCCAGCCATCAGGCAAGCCCGGAGAAGAAGGTCTGGGCGCTGGAGCAGATAGACGAGAAGGTGGTCGGACCGCTGCTCGCTCACCTCGAGCGACTGCCGGCCAGCCGCATCATGATCCTCGCCGACCACTACACGAAGATCTCGACGAGGACCCATGCGCGGGAGCCGGTGCCGTTTGCGCTGCTGGGTATCGCTCGCGACAGAGCGGCCCGTCGGCAGGCTCAGGGTCGCCCCAAGCGAAGTCGAGGGGCGGAGGCATTCGATGAGCAGAACGCCGCCGGCACCGGGCGGTTCGTCGAGGAAGGCTGGCGCCTGCCGGACCTCCTCTTCGAGGACTGACGCCTTCCTGGCGCGGGTGCGGGCGACCCTGCGCGCCCACCGCATGGCCGCGCCGGGCGACCTCGTTCTGGTGGCGATATCGGCCGGGCCCGATTCGACCGCCCTGCTTCACGCTCTCGCCCAGCTCCGACCGATTCTCGGCCTACGCCTCCGCGCGGCGCATGTCCACCACGGAATCCGCGGCCGCGAGGCGGACCTCGACGCGCGGGCGGCGGCGGCCCTCGCCCGCAAGCTCAAGGTGCCATTCAGCCTTCGCAAGGTTGATGCTCGAGCCTACGCGCGGGATCATAAGCTGTCGCTGGAGACGGCCGCACGGGAGCTTCGGTACGCCGCGCTCGAGGCAGTCGCCAGCCGCTGCCGGGCCGACCGCATCGCCACCGGGCACACGCTCGACGACCAGGCCGAGACCGTTCTGCTCAATCTCACGCGCGGCGCAGGGCCGCGCGGCCTCGCCGGCATCCCGCCCATTCGCGGCCGGATCATCCGCCCGCTGCTCGACCTCAGCCGGGCCGAAGTTGAACGCTATCTCAAGGCAGAGGGTCTGCGCTACCGTTCGGACCCATCAAACGCCGATGTCGCCCACACCCGCAACCGCATCCGCCACCAGCTCATGCCGGCGCTGCGCCGGCTCCAGCCTGCCATTACCTCTCATCTCTCCCGGCTCGCCACAATCATGCGGGCGGAAGATGAGTTCATGTCGGAGCAGGCCGAAGCCGCCTTTGCTTCGGTAGCTAGCTGCCGAAGCAACAAGCGACAGGTAGCCATTCGGCTCGACGCCTTCACTGCGCTCCCGCCAGCGCTGCAGCGCCGCGTCATCCGCCAAGCGATTGCCAACATCAAAGGCGATGAGCTCGACCTTGACCTTGAGCGGGTCGAGGCCGTCATGCACCTCGCCCGGGCCGGCAGGACGGGCGCGGTGGTCGAGCTGCCTGGAGGAATCTGTGCACAGCGTGGCTACGAGGAATTGGTGATTCGACGCGCGAGCGACAACGAGTCCGAAGCTGTCTCGAATCTCGAACCTCGAATCTCGAACACCCAAGAGTGGCTCCTGCCGATCCCAGGCGAGCTGTGCATTCCGGAACTCGATCTACGCATCGCCGCCCGGCCCTCTCGGTCCAAGACAGTTCCCACCGACCCGGCTCGCGCGCTGATGGATGCCGAGATCGTCCCGGGTCCCCTGCTCATCCGCGCCCGGCGGCCGGGCGATCGCTTTCAGCCAATCGGGGCGAAGGGGACGATGAAGCTTCAGGATTTCCTGGTGAACGCCAAGGTGCCGCGGGCGGAGCGCGATCGCGTGCCGGTGGTCCTCTCCGGGGGCCGCATCGTCTGGCTCGTCGGCCACAGGATCAGCAACGACGCCAAGGTAACAGCCGGGACGCGCCGAACTGTCCGGCTGGAAGCAAGGAATCTATCCTAGGCGAAGGAGGGCGCACGATGGCTGCGAGATCCGAGCTGGGTGAGAAGCGACGCCGAGTCCATGGGCTCCTCGACGCCGGCGGCTATGACGCGATGCTGCTAGCCCGGGTGGACAACTTCGCCTGGTATACCTGTGGTGGTCAGTGCCACGTCAACACCGCCGCTGAAACAGGCGTCGGGGCGCTGCTGCTGCGGCGCGACCGTAGAACACTGATCACCAACAACGTCGAGCGGGGGCGGCTGATGGAGGAGGAACTCGCCAACCAGGGGTATGGCGAGGAGATCAGCCTCTGGATCGAGGACGACCTGGGCGCCGCGGTCGCGAGGGTTGCGCCCGATGAGAGCATCGTCTCAGATGTCGCGCTGCCGGTCCCCCGTTTGACCGCCCGTCCCGACGACATTGCCCGCATGCGGGCATCGCTGACTGCGGAGGAGGTGACGCGTTACCGCGCCCTCGGCGCCGACGTCGGCGCCGCGCTCGGTCAGGCATGTCTCGACATCGAACCCGGCATGACCGAGTACGCGGTCGCGTCGGCCATCGCTCGACACCACTGGGAGCGCGGTATCGTCCCCATCGTTGCCCTCGTTGCTGCGGACGATCGCCTCATGAAGTACCGCCACCCGATCCCAACGGCGAACGAGGTGAAGCGAACGGTCATGCTCGTCGTCTGCGGCAGGCGGCACGGTCTCATCGTCTCCGCCACCAGGATCGTGAGCTTCGGGACACTATCGGGGGAGTTGCGCGCCAAGCACGCTGCCGTCGTCCGCGTGGACGCCGCCTTCATCGCCAACACCAAGATCGAGGTCCGCATCGGCGACATCTTCGATGACGGCCTGACTGCCTACGCGGCGGCCGGATACCCGGACGAGTGGAAGTTGCATCACCAGGGCGGACCGACCGGCTATGCCCCTCGAGACTACCGCGCCACCTCGTCGAGCGAAGACCCGGTCGAAGTCAACCAGGCATTTGCCTGGAATCCATCCATCGCCGGCACGAAGTCTGAGGACACGATCATCGCGCTGCCCAGCGGGCCGGAGGTTATCTCTGCGTCGCCTGGCTTTCCGACGATCGAGGTGGTCGCGGCCGGCATGAGGATGGAGCGGCCGGACATCCTCGTCCGCTAGCAGTCCTAGGGGCTCCCGCTCAGCGGCGTCGTCGGGGGGGCGGCGGCACGGCCGCCTTCTTGATCTTGTCGCCGACCTTGATGCGATCAACCACCTCCAGTCCCTTCGTCGTTCTGCCGAAGGCGGTGAAACCCATGACATCGAGGTGGGGCGTGTCGGCGAGGCAAATGTAGAATTGCGTGCTCGCCGAGTTGGGCACCATCCGGCCGCCTTTGTAGATGCGGGCCATCGCGATCACGCCGCGAGTGTGCTTGATCGGGGACCTCTCATCCGGAATCGTATACCCGGCAGGCGGGCGCCCTACCAGCGCCGGGTCGCCGGCCTGAATCACGAATCCCGGCTCCACCCGATGAAAGGGCATGCCGTCGTAGAATCCTGCCTTCACCAGCTTCAGGAAGTTCGCCACCGCTGCCGGCGCCGCCGCGCCGTCTAGTTCCAGCGTGATCGTGCCTCTATCGGTGTCGAGTGCCACCATGACCTTGCCTGCCTTCTTTGCCGCCGCGATCTCCTTCTCGGCCGGCGCCCGCAGCGACGGCGGAGGCGGCGCTGCCCCCTTCCCGGACGCTTGCCGGGGGCGCGAGGTCGCACGCGCGCTCGGCAGGCCGAGCACCAGCAGCATCACCACCGCCATCAGCAACTGTCGCATAGCCGTCACTCCTCTTACGCGCCGCCGACCGTTTCTTAGAGCGTGCGCGTCACTTTGCTCAGCCGGCGCGGCGCGTCGGGGCTCAACCCTCTGACCAGCGCCAGGTGGCAGGCGAAGAGCTGCCCAAGCGTGGCCATCGGGATGGGGCTGATGCCCTCGCGAAACTTCCCGGGGTAGCGTAGCCCGAGGGCACAATGCCGCAGAATCGCATCGTGGTTCGTGAACGCCAGTAGATCCACTCCCTGCCCGTGAAGACGCTTCGCCAGGTCAACCATGAACCGATAGGTCGGGCCGTGCGGCGCGAAGGCAATGATCGGTGTGTCCCGCTCGACGAACGCGATCGGCCCGTGCAGAAAGTCGGCCGCCGACATCCCCGTCGAACCTATGTAGCAGGTTTCCATCAGCTTCAGCGCTATCTCGCGGGCAGTGGAGTAGTTGAACCCGCGGGCGAGGCAGACGCAGCGCTGGGCATACCGGTAGTAGGGCGCGAGCTGAGCGATCGCCTCCTCGCAGCCAAGCGCGCGCTGGATCGCCTCTGGGATCGAGGCGATGTCGCTCTCGGGCATATTGCCGCCCAACGCCCGGCACAGCAATACCATCGCCACCTGCTGCGCGGTGTAGGTCTTGGTGGCGGCGACCGCCCGCTCTTTCTTCGCATGCAGCAGAACGGTGTAGTCGGCCGCGTCGGCGAGAGACGAACCCGGGTTATTCGTGACCGCAATGGCGAAGGCGCCGGCGCGCTTCGCCGCCGCCATCGCCCTGACCACATCGGTGCTCTCACCCGACTGCGAAAGGCCGATCGCCAGCGCCCCGCGCAAGTGCATCGGGGCGGGATAGAGGGTGAACAGCGACAGCGCGGCACCCGAGATCGGAATGCCCACGAAGTGCTCGATGAGGTACCGCCCGTACCGGGCCGCGTTGTCCGACGTGCCCCGGCCCGCCACCAGGATGAATGGCGGCCGGGCCTCGCGGAACCGGGCGAGCGCCCGGTTCAGAGGGCCGCTTTCCCGCGCGATCAGCGCCTCGACCCGCTCCGGCTCCTCATGGATCTCGCGCAGCATCCATGGCCGCCTCGCGGGAGGGGATGGTGTCCTCAGCCCGGGCGTGTCCGTGTAGTCACCGCTCATCTGGGAAGAACCGCTCCTCAATCGCTCGGCAGAGATAGTGGTAGATCGGGACATGCATCTCCTGCACCTCGGCCGTGTTTTCGCCCGGCGCATCTATGCTCATGTCACACAGCCGCGCGAGCTTCCCGCCCCCCCGCCCGGTCAGTGCAATCGTCACCATCCCCAGCGCCCTCGCGGCTATCGCCGCCATCGCTACGTTGCGCCCCCTTCCGGTCGTGCTCATCGCGAGCAGCACATCGCCCCGGTTGCCCAGCGCGTTGACCAGTTGGGCGAAGACCAGCGTTCCGTCAACATCATTGGCGAAGGCCGAAGCCAGGCTTGGGAACCCCACCAGCGGGATCGCAGGCAGGCCTCGCTGAAGCTTCGCTCCCAGCTCCGCGCCGTCGTCTCCCTGGCGTGAGAGCGCCCGATGCGCCTCCTCCGCCAGCGGGCGCTTCCGCTCGAATCCCTTGAGCAGCTCGCCCGCGATGTGCTCGCAGTCCGCCGCGCTTCCTCCATTGCCGCAGAGCAACAGCTTGCCGCCGCCCTCGAAACATCGCTCCATCGCCTCGCGGGCGGCCTCGATGCCCGCCCGGCAGGAGCCGATCGGCGGATACCGCTCCAACAGCCTGGCGAGCATCGCCTCGGTCGCGCTCACATCACCACCTCCACCTGCACGGGGCGCGCAGGCTTGCCTGCCTGCCGGGAGGCTGGCCTGCGCTTCGGCAGCCTCACGACAAACTGGCCCTCGATCGGCGTAAGCGGCTTGCCGTCAACCATCACCGACCTCACGACGTTCCCCTTGCCCCTGCGCCGGAAGTGGAAGTGATACTGTATGCCCCTGAACTGCTTCCTCAGCTCGTAGCTGCGCCACTCCGGAGGCGCGCACGGCGCGATACGCAACCCGTCGAACTCGGGCAGCACACCCGCCATCTGGGCAATCGTCCTCAAGTACCACGCGGTCGCACCGGTGAAGTTCGAGTAGAGATTCATCCCGAAGTTCGGGTGCGACGGCCCCACTGCGAAGTTCGACTGCTGGTGGGGTGGGCCGGTGCCGATATCCGGGAAGGTGTTTCCAGGCAGCGCGAGCTTCAGTTGCCGGTACGCCTCCTCTGCCCGCCCCGAGCACACCAGACCGTAGACGTAGAAGGCGTGAGCGTGGGTGTAGACCGCGCCGTTTTCGAACTGCCCCGGCGTCACATCGGCGATCCGTCCGGCCAGCTCCCTGCTCTTCAGAGTGTACGGGGGATCTATCAGCGCCAGGCCAACGGGGGTCTGGAGACGGGCCATTCCCTTCAGCAGCGCCGCTTCTCGGCCGCCAGCGGCCGCGACGCCGGATAGCAGCGCCCAGGCGTTGACGGTGGCGTGGACCCTCCCCTCTTCGTTATCGTTGGCGCCGAGCGCAACGCCGTCGTCGTTGAACCCGAAGAGGTAGTGGTCGCCATCCCAGGCGTTGGCGTTGACCGCCTCGGTCATCGTCTCGATGATAAGGTTCAGCAGTTCGGCCGTTCGCCGGTCGCCCAGATGCTCGGCGAGCTTGAGCAGCCGCTTCGACGCGTAGACCAGCGCGATCGAGAGCCAGGTGCTCACGCCCCGGCCGCGCTTGGAGAGGCCGTCCATCGCATCGTTCCAGTCCCCATGCCCGATCAGGCAAAGCCCCTTCTGCCCCCGGCTGTTGAACAGCCCCTCCAGCGCCAGCAGCGCATGCTGGTAGACCGACTTCTTGATGCGGTTGTCCTGCCTGTGCGTCGCCAGATCGTAGAAGCCGACCTTCTCGTCGAGGATGCCGAAATCGCCGGTCTCCTCGAGATAAGTGACTAGTGTGTCCGCGATCCACACTGGGCTGTCGCCATACATCCGCTCGTCATTGGGCGCATTCGTGTTGGGGTACTTGAAGAACTGCCGGATGGCGCGGCCGTCCCGGAGCTGGTAGTTCAGCGCGATCGGCAGCATTGCGCGCACGAACTCAGGCTCGAAGCTGCACAGGCCCATCGTGTCCTGAAGCACATCGCGATAGCCCATCTGGTCGAGCGCGCGGGTGAAGCGCGCCGTGTTGTGCTGCTGGTACTTCAGCCAGACATTGTGCAGGCGGTCTATCTCGTCATCGGGCGTCCGGACCGCCATGCGGCCGAACCGCGCGCGCCAGGCGCTCACCGCCCTCCCGAACTCGCGCTCCCCCCCCCGCCCCGAGAGATACTTCCTGCGCAGCGCGGTCAGGTGCTTCCGGTGATCGGTGCGCTCCCCCTCGGTGCGACCCACGAGCAGGTGCACCGTGCGGGACGCGCCCGGCGCAAGGGTGACATCGAACTGCAGCGCGCCGACCAGGCCGAGGTACGGCTGGAGCCCGAGCGAGTTCCGACACCGCCCCTCCTCCACCGCCCGCGGGAACTCGCGGAAGTGCCCCCCGCCCGTGAACTCCTCGCCGCTGAGGTCGAAGCTCCGGAACGGCGCGCTCGACATCATGAACCCGGTGCGCGGCAGCGCATTTGCCTTGTGCCGGTTCAATGCGACGATCGCGCGCAGCTCCTTGAGGTGATCTCCCGATGAAGTGACGCGCGGGTCGAAGTAGTACGATGGGTGGCTTTCCAGTCCCCAGTTCACACGCGTGAACAGCTTCAGCTTGCGCGGCCGGCTGCTCGTGTTGGTGAGTGTGCTCGTCCACACCTCACACGTGTCATCAACCGGCACGAAGATGCGTAGGCGCGACCGGATCTGCCGCCGCGTGCTCTCTGTCTCTATCCAACCGGGATGCATGCAGCACGAATAGCCGGAGTATCGCTCTGGCTCGCACCCGACCTGTGGGAGAAGGTGCCAGATCGCCGGCCGGCCGGCGCGTTCCTCGCGCAGATACAGCTCGCGGACATCGGTGCTGCGCGGCGCGGTCGGGACATAGCTCGTGTCCTTGTGCGAAGTAACCGGGCCGGCCAGCACGCTCTCATAACACAGAAAGCCCAGCCCGGTTGGATCGCAGAACGATCCCATCACCCCATAGGGCTCATCGTGCGGACTGCCCATGAGGTGCAGCCACGGCCTGGGTGTGTCGGGGCGATGAATGGCGAGACAGCTCTCCGTCAGAAACCCTTTGTCATCGCGCCTATCGCGGAAGTGCGAATACCGCGTCTCCAGTGCCTCCGCCTCGCCCTTGGTGAAGCCGGCGCGGGGCGACTTCCGCTGCGCCAGGTTGCGCTTAGCCTTGGCAACGAGGCGGTCGAGGTCCGGCGCCGATGATCCCGGGCGGCCCCCTCTCATTGCGTGCCCACCGACGCCAGCTTCCTCCCCAACTCCCTCGCCTTCTCCAGCAGCTCCGGCCGCTTCGCCGCGTCCCCGAGGTCGCCGATGCCGCCCTCCGCGATCTGCCCGATCACCTCGCACTTCAGGTCGCGCATCACGCTCGCGAGGTACTCAGCCAGCCGCTTCGGCGTCTCCTGATCCCCATCCGCCTGCACCACGATCACCGCGCCCTTGCGCGTCCCCTCCAGGCCGAGCCGCCAGCCACCATCCTCCGTGTAGAACGCATAGAGCCGGTCCACCACCCGTTTCATCGGCCCCGCCACGTTCCAGAAGTACACCGGCGCAGCGAAGACCCATGCCTCCGCCCGCTTCAGCGCCGCATAGATCTGTTGCATGTCGTCATCCTGAATGCACCCGGCCTCCGCGCTCTCCAGGCACATCCGGTCGGCATCGCAGTCGCCGATCTTCATCTTCGCCGGGTCGAACCTGGTCGTCGTCGCGCCCACCTCACGCGCGCCCTCCAGCAGCGCCTCGACCAGTGTCGCGCTATTGCCCTTCAGCCTCGGGCTACTGCAAATCGCAACCACTTCCATAGCATCCTCCTCCGGGCCGGCTCCCGCCCGTTCGGCAGGAGCTTGCTCCTGCCCCCTCCCTCACCACATCCCATGCCGAACCGCGAACTCCCCGAACTCGCCCCGCGGCTGCTCCCAGCTCACCAGCACGTTCCGCACCCGCGCGCCGCTGGGCCCGCGGCGCAGCTCGGCGAGCAGCTCCTCCAGCAGCGCACGGTCGCCCTCGGCGACGACTTCGACTTCGCCGGTGGGCATGTTCCTCACATAGCCGGTGATGCCTCGCATCCCGGCACGCGACTCGGCAAATGCCCGGAATCCCACCATCTGAACGGTGCCGGAGATTACCGACCGGAACCGCGCCGGCCCTCGTAGGGGGGCACCTTGCCGCTCGTGTTGCTTCGGTAGTTTCACTGCCGAAGCCCCGCTTTCCGTCACAACCTCCGCCGCAGGTTCGCCTCCGCCCGCACCGCCACAATCTGCCCGAAGTAGAACCTATGGTGGTCGCCCCGCGGGTAGGACCCGCGCAGCAGCTCGTTCGACAGCGCCTTCGGGACGAGGTCGTTGACGTGGACGACCCTGCATTCGTAGTGGAGAAGACACTCCTCGATGATGGGCGACTTCACCTCCAGGCTCTTGCCGGCCGTCAGCTTGGCTTCGGCAAGCTTGTCGTGGTCCCGTCCCGAGACCGTGCCGCAGAAGGTCGCCAAATCCTGGAGCTTACTCGGCAGGACGTTGACGGTGAAGTCGCCGGTGGCCGAGATGCAGCCATAGGTATAGCGCGAAGGACGCACCGGCGCGATGAAGATGGGTTTGCCCCAGAAGATGCCGACTGACCCCCACCCGATCGTCATGGCATTAGGCCGGTTGCGCTTGTCCAGCGAGACAAGCAGCAAACCTGGGTGCGCCAGCGCCTGCAAGGTCTCCGGCAGGTAGTCGGTAGGTCCAACTTTGGTCTTCGCCATCGCATCCTCTCCCGCGAGGCGCGAGCCTCGCTCGTCCAGGGGATTCGATGGCAGCGCCCTCGCACCTCCAGCCGTTGGGGGCGGCCTTCGTGAAGGCCGCCAGCACTCCGCGGGGTTCACGAACCCCGCGCCCATGCTCTTCTACCGACCCTCGACCCAGTCGGCTCCGCTGCGGCGGTCACGCCCGTCCTTGATGTTGTCCCCCACTTGACCGAGGCTGGTCCCGGTCTCCTGCACCTCGCCGCGGACAAGCCTTATCACGTCATCGCCCCAGAAATGCACCGCCACGGCGAGCGCCGCCACCACCAGCAGCCGGATCAGCCATGCCTTGCGAGCCTGCTGGGCGGCGCGCCTATGCGCCGTCTGTCTGTACTCCGCGTCCGAGGGCAGCCGGTCGTAGTAGTCCCTAGTGACCTTCTCCCGGCCTCCCCTCTTGGCACTGCCTCCCCTGCCCCGCGCCATCTGCCTCCCTCCAGCACTGCGTCAGCATCTGCACACTGGGAATACCACATGCCGGGCGCGCGCCGTTACTTGGGGAGCTGGGCCATCTCGTGCTTGAGGGTGTTGATCGAGGCGATGGAGGCGGGGTCGGCTCCGTTGAGGAAGGCCAGGTATATGCTGGCGAAATCACCGAGGTACACCGTCCACAGAAGCTGGGCCAGCGGTGAGTCGCCTTCCGCCTCGATGACATGCACCGGCGCCTTCGGTTCGATGAACTTCGCCCTGGTGATGTCCACCCGCGCTAGCACCCGGCGATGGTCGCTCGGGCTGCGCAAGATGATGACGCTTACCAGCTCGCGCCATCGCTCGGCGCGCTCCCAGCCGATGACCTCGTTGTGATCCAGCTCGGGGTACTCACTGGAGTAGGCCAGCACCTTGCTGTTCTCATTGAACTGGGTCCGCCAGCGATAGGCGACGGCGCTCATGATGCCAACCGTCCCCTGCACCCAGGGGATACGGCCGAACAGCGCCTCCGCCAGCTTCTTCGCCTGATTGCGCTCCCCCGGGACATCCGGATGCACCCGATCGCGCAAGCGCTCCAGCAGAGGAATGGTCTCGGCCAGCTCGGCGCTGGCGCCAGGATAGACTCCCAGCCTCTCGAGCGCGAGCGCAAGAGGGATGAGTGAATAGCCTAGCGATGCGCGCGGCGGCATCCCGATGCCCGGGATCACCAGCAGCGCCACCCCCTCCGCCTCGTGCTCGCGCGCCCATGCCTGGAGCCGCCCATCGGTGGTCGCGCACAGGATGCGGGCCCGACACCCGAGCGCCGCTTCCGCCGCCTCGAGCGTCTCCTCGGTGTTGCCCGAGTGGCTCGACGCAATGAAGAGAGTCTCCGGCCCTACGCTCGCCGGTATCGCGTAGCCCCGGTTCACCAGGAAGGGAATCGGCGACTTGCCCTCACACAGCCGCGCCAGGAAATCGCCCGCAACGGCCGAACCGCCCATGCCTGACAGCACGACCAGGCGGGGATCGGCGAACTGCGCCGGCGGGGTGAAGCTGCCGCCGACGCGCGCCGCTTCCCTGACCTGGTCGGGGAAGCCGACGGCGAAGTCGAGCATCTTGCCCGGATCGAGGCCCGACCACGTGTTCCGGTCGTCCAGGTTCACCTTGCGCTCTTCCCGATCGGCCGCGCCGGTTGCCATGTGCAGGCCCCTTGGCTGATTGAGCAAGCCCGATCTACTCGGCGACGAACGGCAGCAGCGCCACCTGTCGCGCCCTCTTGATCGCCTCGGAGAGCTTGCGCTGGTGCTTCATGCAGTTGCCCGTCATGCGGCTCTTGAGGATCTTCCCCCGATCGGAGACGTAGTCGCGAAGCCGCTGATGCTCCTTGTAGTCAATCCGCTTCACCTTGTCAACGCAGAACGCGCAGATCTTTCGCCGGACCCGGCGCATCCGGCCGCCCGGCCCTCGCCGGCCGCCACTTTCCCGATCTCCCTCATCCCGGTCGCGCCCGCGCGACCCTCTCCGCGGCCCTCTGTCCCCGAAGTCCCCCAGAATATCGTCTCCGAACCGCACGTCTCTCCCGTCAGCCTGAGACATCAGTCTCCACCTTTTCTGTTTCGATCACACGACTGCGTCACTCGTCGCTCCATGGGCCGGGCCCTTCTTCCTCACCAACCTCCGGCTCCGGTTCCTCCGCCCCCGCCCCTCCGGGCGTCGCCGCGCTCGGCTCCCGGGGCCGGTCCAGCCCCTGGATGCTGTCCGCGACGACATCGTAGGAGGTCCGTCGCTGCCCATCCTGGGTCGTCCATTGCCTCACCTGGAGCCTGCCCTCGACCGAGATCAGCCTCCCCTTCCCCAGGTAGTTGGCGGCGAACTCTGCGCTCTGCCGCCAGGCCACGATGTTGATGAAATCCGTCTCCCGCTCACCCCCCTGCTTCTTGAACTGCCGGTCCACCGCCAGCCGGAAGCTAGCCACCGGCACCCCGCTGGGCGTGTAGCGTAGCTCCGGGTCAGCCGTCAGACGACCGATCAGTATCACTCGATTGAGCATCGCCCTCTCCTCGCGGCAGCCATCAGCTCTTTCGGACTGGAGTCCGCTCGCTAGCCCCTAACCCCCAGCCCCTAGTCCCTGTGTTTCAGTCCTCGTCCAGCCTCACAACCATGTGCCGCAGAACGTTCTCCGTTGCGGAGAGCTGCCGGTCAAGCTCCTTCACCACCGATGGCTCGGCCCGGAACTCGGCCAGCAGATAGATGCCGTCGCGCCGTCCTTTGATCGGATAGGCCATGCGCCGCCGCTCCCACACTGCCAGCTTCTTCACCTCGGCCCCGCGGGAAACGGCCAGCTCTCGAAGACGCTCCTGGATGGTCTCGATGTCACTGTCGGAGAGCGTCGGCTCGACAATAAACATGATCTCGTAGTCGCGAATAGGAGGGATCCTCCTTCCTTTGGTCTTGTGCGGCTCCACTGCTGGGAGCAGGAAGGCCGTCCGGCGCGCCGCCCAAAGGGCCTCGCGCCCATCGCACAACGACCCGCATTATACCATCCCGCCCCGGCCTCCGCAAGTGGCAGCCGGGCCGTTCTGTAGGGCGGGTATGTCGGCCGCCACAGACGGGCATGCCTGCCGCCCGTCGCGACCATTGCCTCTATGCCCCCACCTCCGACGTGCAATGCGCGCACTTCGTCGCCTTTACCGGGATCGTCGAGAGGCAGAACGGGCACTCCTTGGTCGTCGGCGCTGCTGTCGGCGCCGGACGCCTGAGCCGGTTCACCTGCTTCACCAGCAGAAACACGCAGAACGCGACAATGATGAAGCTCACGACATGGTTGATGAAGGTGCCATACTTGATGGCAACCGCTTGCGCCTCGGCCGTCGCGGGCTTGAGCGTAATGAAGAGGTTGGAGAAGTCAACCTTCCCCAGCACCAGCCCGATCGGCGGCATGATGACATCCGCCACCAGCGACTGCACGATCGTCCCGAACGCCGCTCCGACGATGATCCCAACGGCCATGTCCACCACATTCCCCCGCAGCGCGAACTCCCTGAATTCCTTCAGCATTGCCGTCCTCCGGCCCGCATGATCGCCCACCTGTCGCCGCCCGTGGGGCAGGAGCCTTGGGCGCCGTAGCCTTGGCTGAGGCGGCTTGCTCCTGCCACCAAAGTCACCGCGAGAGCGCCAGCGCGCTTCAGCTTCCCCCGAGCCTGCTCAACTCCTCCCATATCCTCACCATCGCCCAGGTGTCGCGCTCAGAGTAGGCGAGGAGGTTCTGACGTATCCGCTCGCGCTCGTCAGTGTCGCAGGTATCCAGCATGCTCGTGTACTCGAGCGACGCGATGGTGCCGTCCTGGATGCCCAGGTCGTCATAGCCACAGTCCGGGACCATGGCTGGGACAACCTGCTTGAGTGAGTACGAACCGACGAAGTCAGGATGGTAGTAGCAGCTTTTCACGATCGCCCATAGATCCACGAACCGATCTAGCAGACCCAGCAGTGGCGCGGCGAGATCCGGCACATCATCTGCGAGTCGTCTGATCAGCGGACGTTCATGCCCCGCATAGAACACCATCACGGAACCGATATCCTGCACGCCGTCGAGCACCGACCGCGCCACATCTCGCCTCGGGTCGGTATCGCCATCATGCAGATAGCCGTGGTGCCGCATCGTCCCGTCGCGTTCGAGGATGTGCAGAGACCACTGAAAGGGCAATGCCTGGTATGGCCGTGTGTCACGGTACCGAGGCATCGCCGGCCCAAATGTCTCGAAGTCCAGGAAGTGGATCGGGAACCCAACCTGCACCAGTTGGCTTCCCAGGTCAGAGGAAACCCATGCCTCCCTGCTCTGCAGTGCATCGCGCACCAGCCGCTGGGCGGGCAGCAGGGGGAAGTCGTCCGGAATGGCAAGGATATCCTCGACGCCCATCCCGCGTAGTTCCTCGAACGTGGTTCGGGAGATGCGCGGCAGACTCCGAACCCAGTACCGGGGTTTGCCGCGCATGCAGTACGACGCGAATGGGCAGTCCCAGGGTGACGCACACTGGAAGCCCGGTTCCACTTGCGGCTCTTCCGAGCAGGCCAGGACTGCCTTCTGTTCCGTCAACTGTTCAGGCAGATCATTGAGAGCGCCCGACACTAGCGCGGTCGCGTCATCGATCGCGAACAGCCTCTTGGGATCGAGGTGCTGGCCATCGTAGACATAGCTCGTGTCGATCCGCATCAGATGGTCGGACGCGATCTGGAGTCCTGATCCGGTGACAACGTAATGCTGGATCGCCAAGTCCGGCACGTGCTCGTCCTTCAGAGAAGCCGAGGACTTCACCTCGATGAGCCGCCAGCGGCTTCCCGTGCGCTCGAGTACATCAACTCGTACTCGTACCCCGTCGTAGATGAACGCTGCCTCGAAGATGGCTGGAACGCTCTCGTCGGCGAGCAGTTCGGCGGTGTGAGCAAGCGCCGTATCGTACTCGTAGTGTGGGCTGGCGACGAGCACTCCGCCCCGGAAGCGACCGCGAGCGACCTCGCCGACTTTGCTGCCGGCGGCGAAGATCGCCTCGGTCACCGGGTCAAGCGGAGGTGCCACCTCTGGCCGGTACACATCCAGCCAGAGCCGGCGCAGGCACTGAATCCCGCAGGTGAACTTCGATTTCGAGAGGAGTGGCGGCATCAGTACCTTGGAAGCGTGCTAGGATCGAGCGGCCTATCCCAGGGCTTAGTGTCGAAGATACGCCGTTGGGCTTCGTGCCACTTCTGAACGTAGGCCTTCTTCTCGGAAAAGAACGCATCTCGCAGGGCGAAGAACCCATCGTACGTTGTTGGGGCCCCAACCTCAGGTGCAAGGCGGAACCCATTCAGCAAGGTGTTGCACGGCTGGCAGCAGATCGCCAGGTTGTAGACATTGTCCACCCACTGCTTCCACTCGGGCCCCCGTGACATCGTCTGCTGAGGCAGTACGTGCTCAACGGATAGCAGAAGCCAGTGCTCATACGTGTCCGCAAGGCTCAGGCCGCAGTATACGCATGATCTCTGGCCTGTGATCTGCTGGAGCCGGAGGCCGTATTCGGTGCGGCAGTTCCCACCACCCAGGCACCGCGGGTTGTCTCTCAGCCAGTCCGGATAGCCATCGAATGGTTCCATCTCTTCCCCTCCCGATCCGCGTGATATCGGCGGGAGGCCCTTTCCGGTGGCAGGCGCAAACTCCTGCCCCACAACCAGGACCTTCGTTGACACCCCTCTTTCCCCGATGCTATAGTCTGGCTGACGATGGCTATCTCAGTCGGAGGGCGGCGCAATGCCCCTGTACGAGTTCAAGTGCGGAAAGTGTGATACGATAACCGAGCGCCTTTGCTCGCTTGGCAGCAATGGCAAGGGCCTGAAGTGCCCTAGCTGCGGCGGCGGTAAGATGCGCCGCATAATGTCGGTCTTCTCCGCCCACACCAAGGGCGAGGGCGGAAGCAGCAGGTCGGCCGGATCAGGCTGCGCAGGCTGCTCGTCGGGCAACTGCGCGACGTGTCACTAGGCGTCGCTCGGTTCATCCCGTTCCGGAGCGTTCACGGGTGAAGTTCTACGTCACCACGCCGATCTACTACGTCAACGCCGTCGCTACCGTAGGCACGGCCTACAGCACCATCGCCTGCGACACGCTGGCGCGCTACCACCGGCTGCGAGGCGACGACGTCCTCTTTACCACCGGCACCGACGAGCACGCCGTGCGCGTGCTGCGCCTGGCCCAGGAAGCCGGCGTGGATCCTAAAGCCTACGCCGACCCGATCGCAGCTCAGTTCGTCGAGGACTGGCACCGGCTCAACATCTCCTACGATGACTTCATCCGCACCACCGAACCTCGCCAGCACCGCGCGGTGCAGCGCTTCTTCGAGACCATCTACCGGAATGGCGACCTCTACCTCGGCAGCTATGAAGGCTGGTACTGCGTTCCCGACGAGACCTTCTTCGCGGAGACAGATCTAGCTGACGGCCGCTGCCCCAACCCGGAGTGCGGACGGCCGCTGGAATGGGTAAGCGAACCCGCCTACTTCTTCCGGTTCTCGAGCTACGGCGAGCGCCTGCTCGCGCAGATCGAGGCCAACCCCCAGTGGCTGGTCCCGGACTTCCGCAGGAACGAGGTGGTGAGTTTCATCCGCGGCGGCCTGCGAGATGTCTGCGTCACGCGGCGCTCCACCTGGGGCATCCCAGTTCCAGCCTCCATTCCGGATGCGGATGGGTTGGTGGTGTACGTCTGGGCCGACGCGCTCATCAACTACCTCACCTGCGCCGGCTACCCGGATGACCCAGAGAAGTTTGCCAGGGTCTGGCCGGCCGACCTCCACATGATGGCTAAGGACATCTTCACCCGTTTCCATGCCACCATGTGGCCGGCGATGCTGATGTCGGCAGGGCTACCGCTGCCGAGGCAGATGGCCGCCCATGGCTACTGGACCGTGTCTGGCGAGAAGATCAGCAAGTCGCGCAGCGCCCAGCCGCCCCGGCCCCAGGCGGTGCTCGAGCGCGTGATGGCGGAAACCGGCTGCACGCAAGAGCGCGCGGTTGATGCGCTGCGCTACTACGAGCTGCGGGAGATGACCTTCGGGCAGGACGGCGATTTCTCGGTCGAGGGACTGCTGCGACGCTATGCCGACGACCTCGGCAACGACCTTGGCAATCTGCTCCACCGGGTGCTTTCGATGATCGCCCGCTACCGGCAGGGACGGATGCCTGCGGCCTGCTCTCCCGATCCCGACCTGTTCCCCGCCGCGCGGAGCGCCACGGCCGAATGGGAGAGCCGCCTCGACGCACTCGACTTCAGGGGCGCGCTTGAGGCGGTCTGGGAGTTCCTGGCGGTCGCGAACCGGTATGTGGACCATCAGGCACCCTGGACTCTGGCAAAGGCCGGCGATGACGCCGCCCTCGACCGCGTGCTCTACTCGGCGGCCGAGGCGATACGCATCGCCGCCTGTCTCGTCTCACCCGTGATACCGGATACCGCGGACGAGATCGAGCGCCAGCTCGGCCTGGTCGGCTGGCGACGCAAGTGGGAGCAGGCATCACAGTGGGGCCTCCTGCCAGCCGGTCAAGCGATTGGCCAGGCGCGGCAGTTGTTCCCCTGGGTGGAGCGCCTGAAGCAGACGATCACGGTAACTACCGAGCTAGGACAGGAGGTGCTCGTGGAGAAGCAACTGGTTTCTATCAACGACTTCAAGAAGATCGAGCTTCGCGTCGGCGAGGTGGTGAGCGCGGAGCCGGTGCCCGGTGCAGACAAGCTGCTCAAGCTAACCGTAGATATCGGCGGCGAGCAACGCACCATGGTTGCCGGGGTCGCGCTGGTCTACCGGCCGGAGGAGCTGGTCGGCAGGCAGGTGGTCGTGGTCGCTAACCTGGAGCCGGCGACGATCCGCGGCGTTCGCTCCGAGGGGATGATCCTGGCCGCCTGGGTCAAGGGAGATGACAAGAGCATCTCCATCGTCTCCCCCGATCGCCGCCTGCCTAACGGCGCCACGGTGAGCTAACGCGAGCCAGCGCGTCGCAAGCAGGCTGCCCCGCGGGCTACTGCGGCTGCGACGGCACCCGTTCCACCCTCAACGCCACCCGGACCTTCCCCTCGTCAACGAGAGTCGCGCCCGGCGGCGCCACCAGCCCCACCGCCCGGGTGATGCTCCCGCGCACCGCGCTCAGGCTCAGCTCTTCCGTCTCGATGCCCGTGATCGCGTCGGCGCCATCCGCGGGGAGCAGCAGTGTCACCATCGGCGGCTCCACCGCCACCGAGACCAGGCGGAATCCGGTCGGCAGAGAGCCGCGAGTCCGCAGCACCACCGGCAGCGTCTTGGCGACGATCACGCGCTCGGTCATCGCGGTAACCTTCACGCGGGCAGGGCTCAGCGAGACACCATCAATGGGGGCGCCCGATCCGTCGAGAGCGCGGGCGGCGACGGCGGCGGCCACGCCTGGCACCATACGCGATAGGTCCGCCGTGACAACCACACGCGCGGCGCGTTCCACCCGACTGCGTGGCCCCGAGACCACCACCTCCGAGGGGGATGGCTCTACACTCTTCACCGCGAAGCCGCCCAGCGGCTCCCCGGCAAGCTTCACCTCTACTGGCAACACGTCCCAGAGGATGTCCTCGATGACCACTGGCACCGTAGTAGGCCGGATCGAGACGAGAACAACATCCGGCGGCACTCGCACCTTCACGGGAAGGTAGTGCCTCCCCACGCCAAGCCCCCGGCAGGAGGCCGAGGCGGTGACGTCGCCTTTCAGATCGGCCACGTCTTGCTCGAGGCCGCGAAGCGTGACCCTCACCTTCTGTGCTCCCAGCTCGATCACAAGGCCCGGCCCCACGCCCTGGGCGACGATGTCCGCATCTACCGACTTCCGTGTGATCGGGTTCTCCTCGTCCAGCGTAACCCAGAACCACAGGAAGACCGCCAGGAAGAGCGATGCCAGCTTCAGCTCGATATTCCTATGGAGCATCCTCGAGCCTCCGCCCTGCCCCCCGCAGCCTCGGCCGAGGGGGAAGCCGCAGCCGCGGGGTGCGATGTGCCGGCGCCAGCAGACCCAGCAGTCTCTGCTTGAGGACATCGGGAGTCAGATTGCTGTAAAGACGCCCGTTCGTGGCAAGCGAGACCGCTCCCGTCTCCTCCGAGATCACGATGATGGCCGCGTCCGTCGTTTCGCTCAGGCCCAGCGCCGCGCGGTGCCGCGTGCCCAACAGCCCCCGGACGTCGCGCCGCTCCGTGAGTGGCAGCAGGCAGCCCGCCGCCACTATGCGCTCGCCCCGCACCACCACCGCCAGATCGTGAAGCGGCGTGCCCGGGTAGAAGATCGTGCGTAACAGATCGGCGGAGACGATCGCCTCGATCCTCCGCCCAGTCTGCACTACATCGTTGATCCCCACCTCCCGCTCGATCACCATCAGAGCGCCGATGCGCTCGCGGGAGAGCTGCCGCGCGCTCAGCACCATCTCGTCCACCAAACGCGTGATCTGCTCTCTCCGCATGGAGCCGAATCCGGCGCCGAAGATGTGGCCGCGCCCGATCTGCTCCAGCGCCAGCCGAAGCTCGGGCTGGAAGAGGATGATGAGAGCGATAACGCCAGGCAGCAGCGTCTGCTTGAGAATCCAGTTGAAGGTGGAGAGTTTAAGCGTCTGGGTAAGCACAATCAGCGTGCCCAGGACGAGAAGGCCCTTCATCAGCTGCACCGCCCGCGTTCCTCGGAGCAGGCGCAGCACGAAATAAACGCTGACGGCCACCAGCACAATGTCGAGGACGGACAGGGGCCCGAAACTCTCCTGCACGACCTCCCAGGCCATCCTCAGCCAGGCCGTCATCTCACACTACGTCCGCCGCGGCGGACTTCTCCTCTCCTCAGGCGCGGCCGCCGGACCTCCCGCCTCGGGCGCCTCTCCGCTTCGCCTGGCCAGCGCCTCCTGCAGCCGCCGGTAGGTCTCGGCCAGTGCCTCCGGCACCACCCGCGTGTCCGAGGTCACGGCCATGAAGTTCGTATCCCCGCTCCACCGCGGCACCACGTGGAAGTGCAGGTGGTCCGCATACCCCGCCCCCGCCACGTGCCCTATGTTCGCGCCGATGTTGAACCCCTCCGGCGAGAACGCGCCCCTCAACACCTCGAGCGCGATGCGAATGCTGTAGAGCATCTCGCTCGACTCCTGAGGTGCCAGCTCGAGCGGGTCGGCAAGATGCCGGAACGGCGCAACCATAAGGTGGCCGGTGTTGTACGGGAACGCGTTCAGCATCACGAAGGTAAGATCCCCTCGGTGGAGGATCTTGCCAGCCTCATCATCGCCGGCCGCAGGCTTGGTGCAGAAGATGCAGCCCTTCGGCTGCTCGGCGGTCACATAGCCCATTCGCCATGGCGCCCAGATATGGTTCAACGCGCTTCTCCCCTTCTCGCTCGCGCGCCATCATAGCCGACGTTGCCAACCGCAGTCAAACGGAAGCTCGTATCAAGCTCCCCGAATGGGTGCCAGCCGGCCGCTGCCCGCCGCGGCCCGGATCGCGTCCAGCATCTCCATCACCACCACCGCCTGGGAGCCCGGCGAAATCGGCTCCTCGCGCCGCCTGACACAGTCGGCGAAATGCTGCGTCTCCGCGGCATAGGCGTTCTGCTCGCTGGGGTGTGCCGCGGTCTCGTGCTTCACCCCGCCCTCGGTCTGGTAGATGACAACCTCCGGCTGAACCTGCGCGCCCCCCTTGGTGCCAAGCAGCTGAAGCCAGTACAGGTCGCTCGTGTGGGCCGCCCAGGAGATGTCTACGCTGATCGCCCGCCCGTCCTCGAACCGCACGATCGCCCCGACCAGGTCCTCGACGCTGAACTTGCCGGGGTTGAACCCGATTCCCCAGCCCCCCATGCCCTGGCCCGTCGTCCCCAGGTGATCGAACGTCACCCCGTAGGCCGACACCGGCTTGGGTCTCCCCATCAGCCACCAGAGCAGGTCAATCGCATGAACACCGAGGTCAATCAACGGCCCCCCGCCCGACTGCTTCTTGTCCTGGAACCACCCCCTCGGTATCCCGTCGCGGCGGAACCAGACCGCCTTGCCATAGTAGATCTCCCCAAACTTGCCGGCGTCGGCGAGGCGCTTCACGAACTGCGAGGCGCCGCTGTAGCGAGCCGATTGGGCCGCCATCAGCACCCGCTTCCCGGACTTCGCCGCCGCGACCATCCGCCTGGCCTGTTGCGCGCTCATCGCGAGGGGCTTCTCGCAGAGCACATCCTTCCCGGCCTTCAGCGCGTCAAGCGTGATCGGCATGTGGGTGTTGTTCGGGGTGCAGACTGTGACGGCGTCCACCACCTCCGCCGCGAGCAGGGCCCGATGGTCGGTGAACACGTTCGGCACGCCGAACTGCTTGGCTGCGTTCCGCGCTCGGCCGGCGTGCAGGTCGCACACCGCCGTCACCTCAACACCGGTGCAGGAGCGGGCCGCGTCGAGGTGCGCGTTGCCGATACCTCCGGTCCCGATGATCCCCAGCCGTACAGTCTTCCTCATGCTAGTGTCCTCCGTGGCGGCTCTCTTCCACCAGCCCGCGCTCTGTCCTGCCCACGCGCCCGATGGCGCAGGCTTGCCCGCCCATCACAACGAGGGCGCTAGCCTCCCGCTCTGCGCATGACCGCCGTTGTCTCCAGGCCGTTGTGCGGCAGGCGCTTCATCCTGATGTCCTCAAACATCGCCGACAGCGCCCGCCGCGCTTCCATCCGGTGTCTGCTTCGCTGGCGCGTGACGTACTTCACAGTCATGACCGCCCAGGCACCCGGTTCGAGAAGATCGGCCAGGCTGCACAGAATCTCCGCCGCTCTGGCCGGCTCCACATTCATGTCACACGTGACGAGTTGGAAGGGCCCGCGCACCTCCCGGCGAAGCTCCGGGTCCTCCGCCCGCCTCCGCAGGTGGCGAACGTTCGTGAGTGTCGCCACCTGTGGGTCGAGGTCGGCCGGATCAACCGCCACGACCTCCGCCGCCATGCCCGCGAGAACCCCCGTCCATCCCCCCGGCGCAGCGCCCAGATCGAGCACCCGGGCGCCCGGGGCGAGGCCGATCCCGAACGCATCCAGCGCCTCCCTGATCTTCCACGCCGCCCGGTTCAGCGGCCGCTCGCCAGGCTGGTACTTGCGCTGCTTGCACACCACCTTATGCAGCACCAGCGCGGGTCGGTTCACTCCAACGAAGCCGATGCTCTGGTAAACCTCGACACACACCACCCAGTCCGTCTCGGCCTCATACTCCCCGGCTCCGCCAGTCAACTGCTCGAGCTCCGCCGCGACGGCCCGCTCCAGCTCGCGGCTCTGCCATTCGTGCCTGCCCCTCCTGCTGCAGCGCACCAGAAACCGATCACCAGCCCCTATTCGTCCAATCTGAGCCGCGGCTGCGGCGACCTCTGAGAAGCAACTTGCATCCTGCCCAATCGTTACCCGCCGCTGCACCGGCACCACGCGGCCCACACAAGAGGTCTCGGCCGCCGCCACTCTCGCAACCGCCTCCTCTTCCGCTACCCCCGATAGCAGAGACACATTGCCCTTCATCACCAGTAACCGCGGCCGCCCCTCGCCGACAGCCCCGGCAAGTTCTCGCCCGGCCTCCACCTCGAAGCCGGCGGCCGTAGTCGCAATCAGCACGGAGCCTCCGCCCTGTATCTCAGTCACGCCAGTCCCTCTGCCGCGGGGTCAATGTATGAGCTAGCCATGAAGGACGTTTTCGCCGTGGCTGGTCGAGTCCCCGCCCCCGTCGTCGGCGCTCCGGGTGCCGCAGGTTTACCCGCCTCCGGAGGGTTCACCCGCCTCCGGAGGGCTTGCCCGCCGGCCGCAGGGAGGGCTTCAGCCTGCCTGCCACACGCCACCGACTACCATCTGTTCGCCCCGGCCACAGGTCTGTCGCGCTAGGCGAACGAAGCAAGGCGGCGACGCCGAAGAAGATCTCGATCGAGTGAAGGCACGGGCGCACCCGCGCCTGACCGCCAGATGAGACAGGGGCGCACGCTTCACACTGAGCGTGCGCCCCTGTGACTGCTTCGGGCAGGCGCCCCTGCCGCAGGCCCGACGAAGCTACCCCTTCTTGCTGTCCGCAAGCTCCTGCAGGAACTGAACGTACTGCTGCACGTTCATCAGCAACCGGATCTCGGCCGGATCGGACAGCTCGATCTTCGCCATCCAGCCCTCGTCATAGGGCGACTGGTTGATCTGCTCGGGTGCATCGTCCAGCGCGCCGTTCACCTCTGCCACCCGTCCGCTCACCGGCGAGTTCACATCCGCCACCGCCTTCACCGACTCGACGCTCCCCAGCGGCTCGCCTCGCTTCAGCTCGTCATCGGGCCGTGGAAGCTCGACATACACGACATCCCCCAGCTGCTCCTGCGCGTAGTTGGTGATCCCCACCGTCGCCACGCCTTCCTCTACCCGCGCCCACTGGTGCGTCTCGCTGTAATACAGGTCCCCAGGATACACTATCATCCTCCGTTGTTTGCTGAATCTCGCGGATTACGGTTACGTGGCGGACCGCACCACAATCCGCTACAACGCTCTGGCTCGCGAGATTCAGCCATTGCGCTGTCACCCTATTCTGCGAGTCTCAGTAGAAGAGCGGCTGCCGCCGCCGCCCCTCGACTCCGCTCGGGCGACCCTGAGCGTGTCGAAGGGCCGCCCGTTCATACGGCAGACCTTGACGGGCCACCTTCTTCGCCGGCCGCGTTCCGCGTGCCCCTGCCGCTGGCTGAACCAAAGTGAGCTACCAGCCGCGCCATCTCCGGCGGCATCGGCGCCGCGAAGCTCACCAACTGTGAGGTCCTCGGATGGGCGAACCGTAGCGAATGGGCGTGGAGCGCCTGCCCGCCAAGCTGCTCGACCAACTGCAAGCTCTCCCGGCCCAGAGCCGCTTTGTGCCGGCGCGCCTGGCGCAGCCCGTACACCGGATCGCCGACCACCGGGTGTCCGATATGCGCGAGGTGTACCCGCACCTGGTGGGTCCGCCCGGTCCCGAGCTTCGCCTCGACCAGGGTCATAGGCCCATATCGCTCGATTACCGCCACGTCGGTGTAAGCCGGCCGAAGCGAGCGGCCCTCCGCCGGTTGCGCCACTGCCGCCATCCGTTTGCGGTCCCGCTGATGCCTGCCGATGGGGACATCCACAACAATTCGGTCCTCTCGCACATCCCCCCACACCAGAGCCAGATAGCGGCGCTCCATCCCCCGGCTCTTGACCTGGCGGGTGAGGTCGGCGTAGGCGACGTCGGTCTTCGCCACCAGCAGCAGCCCGGAGGTGTCACGGTCGAGCCGGTGGACGATGCCCGGCCGGTGTGGGGCCGATCCCGCCGCCAGCGCTCGCGTGTGGGCGAGCAGAGCATGCACAAGCGTTCCCGAACTGCGTCCCGCCCCCGGGTGGACGACCAGCCCCCTGGGCTTGTTGATGACGATGACATCCTCGTCCTCAAACAGGATCTCCAGCGGAATGCTCTCGGGTCGCAGCTCCGTCGAGCCAACCGGCGGGACGGAGACCAGCACCGTCTCGCCCGCCGCCAACCTCCGGCCCGGCGCGGCCGGGCGGCCCCCGATCAACACCAGGCCATCTCTCGCCAATCGCTCAGCCTGCGACCGTGTCAGCCCGATGCCCCGGCCTGCGATGAACGCGTCCAGACGCCTGCCCGATTCGCCCGGCTCGACTGTGAGCGCGGTGCTCACGATCGCCCGCGCGGCCCGCCCGGATCGGCCGCGCCCTGAGGCCGACGACCGCGCTGCACGAACCAGATAAGCGCGGCCACAAAGATCACGGCGCTTGCGAACTGCGCCTGAGTGACACCATCGAACAGCACCTGTGCGGTGTACCCTCTGCGCAGCACCTCGACCGCGGCCCGCAGTGGCGCATAGAGCATGAGGTAGAACAGGAAGAGCTGCCCAGGCCCCCTCAGCCGGCGACGGACGACCATGAGCACGCCCAGGATGGCGAAGCTGCCGAGCGCGGCGTAGACCTGCGTCGGATGGCAGGGCTCGGTGGTGATCTCGGAGTCAGGCCAGAGCGGGAACCGAATCCCCCAGGGCAGCTCCGTCGGCGCGCCATAGCAGCACCCGTTCAGCAGGCAGCCGAACCGCGCTATACCGTAGCCCAGCGCCAGCCCTGGCGAAACCATGTCGGCAAGCGTCCAGAACGATATCCCCCGCCTGCGCGCGAAGAGCAGCCCGGCGACAACGCCCCCCAGCAGCCCCCCGTGGAACGACAGGCCACCCTCGCTCCACACATAGAACGCCTCCACCGGGTGCGCGGCGAAATCCGCCCAGTTCATCGCCACAAACACCGCCCGCGAGCCAACCACTCCCGCGATCAGCACCCAGATTCCCAGGTCAACCGAGAGGTCGGGCTGAAGGCCGAGCCGACGCGCCTCGCGCCACGACAGCGCGACGCCCGCCAGGAAGCCGAGCATCAGCAACGTCCCGTAGCTGTGGACGTGTACAGGCCCGATTGTGAACAGCGTCGGGTGCATTGTCGCGTTCCTGCGCTACTTCCTCCGGAGTGCCTCGATCATGAGCGCAGCCACGCCCACGGTTATCGCAATGTCGGCGATGTTGAACACCGGCCAGATCTTGAAATCAATGAAGTCAATGACCGCGCCAGCGCGCAGCCGGTCCGCGAGATTCCCCAGTGCCCCTCCGACGATCAGCCCAAGCGCCACCCGGCGAACCCGGGGAAAGGCCGCTCCACTGCGGAGAACATACACCGATACTACCACACATACCGCGAGGCTAACGGCGATGGCTGCCCAGGCCGGCGTCGGCAAGCCGAAGGCGGAGCCGCTGTTGCGGGAAAGTGTAAACTGGATGAGGCCGCCCAGGACGGCGACGGCGCCCGGGCCCAGATAGGCAAGCGCCAACGCCTTTGCCGCCTGGTCGAGGACAACGGTCAGCAGAGCAGTGGGGCCGAACAAAGCAAGAGGGCGTCCCCCCCTGGTGGACGCCCCCGTCATCCTCACCTCTCCAGTCTGTCCTGGCACTCCAGGCAGAGGGTGGCGAAGGGCAGCGCCTTGAGGCGCGCCTTCTTGATGGGCCGGCCGCAGGCATCACATCGCCCGTAGGTGCCCCGGTCTATCTTCTCCAGTGCGCCGATGACCTTGTGCAGCAGGTGCTCGACGCTCTCGCCGATCGCCAGGTCCTTCTCCCGCTCGAACGTCTCCGAGGCCAGGTCAGCAGGATGGTCCTCGTAGGCCGATAGCTCGCTCGCCCGGTCGGATTCATCCAGCCGGGCGGTCCGGCGCTCGATCTCGTCCAGCTCGCCCTCTAGCCGGGCCATCTCAGCGAGCAGTTGCTCGCGGAACATACCCATCTCCGCGCTGAGTGCCTTTGGCTTGGGCTTGGGTCGCGCTGCAATCCTGCCGGCCGCTCGTGGTTTCACGGCGGTCTTGGTCTTCGCCCTGGTCTCAGGCTTCTTCTTCGCCTTTTTCCTGACCGGTGGTCTCGCGGCCATTTGTGCTTCGGTCCTTTCCCCTCGCCGGTGAATCATCCTGACGGCGGTTATTCTTTCCCCTGACAGAGCCTCCCGAAACGCCGCTGGGCCCTACCCCGACAGGTATTCCACACAGCGAGCGCACAGGTCAGGGTGATTGGCGTCCTGCCCCACCGACTCCTGGCGCCGCCAGCAGCGCTCGCACCTCGCTCCATCCAGCCGGTTGCCCGCGATCGCCATCGGCTCCGCTCCGGCGACCGCCAGCGCCCCGCTGGGTGCCTCCGCGGCCAGGCCTCCATATCGTACCACTGACACCCCGCTGCCCGCTGCCAGGTCGTCCAGACCCAGCGCCCCCGAGAGCGCTTGCCAGCGGTCCCCGGAGCAGTACACGGTCAGCTCAGCCTCCAGCGGCTGCTTGACGATGCCCCGCTGCCGCAGTTCCTCCACCGCCCTGTCGGCCTGCTCGAAATAGGGAAGGATCACCCCTCGCCAGCGCTCGCTGAGCGCCTCGTCGCGCCAGCCCTGCAGATCGGGCCACCCGGCGAGCTGGACCGTCGGCTCCTTGCCCTCCCAGCCGGGCAACTGTTGCCACACTTCCTCCGTCGTGTGGCTCAGGACGGGCGTCAGCACCTTCGCCAGCGTCGTAGCTAACTCCCAGAGAGCGGTCTGGGCCGATCTCCGGTCGGCGCTTCGCGGCCGGTAAGTATAGAGTCTGTCCTTGAGCAAGTCAAGGTAGACCTGGCTCAGTTCCACCGCGCAGAATTCGTGCACGCGGTAGTAGACCTGGTGGAACTCGAATTCCTCGTAGGCGGCTGTCAGCCGCTCCACCAGGCGCGCCAGTTCATCCAGGATCCATCGGTCAACCTCGTGCATCCCCTCGCGGGGCACCTTGTCAGCCCCGGGATCGAAGTCGTAGAGGTTGGCCAGCATGAACCGGAGCGTATTCCGCAGCCGTCGGTAGCCGTCCACGACCTGGCCGAAGATGTCGTGCCCGGTGGGCATATCCTCCTTGAAGTCCACATAGGAGACCCATAGGCGCAGTATCTCGGCCCCGAGGTCGCGCACTACATCTTGTGGATCGATGGCATTGCCGAGACGCTTCGACATCTTCCTGCCGGTCGCATCCAACACGAACCCGGTGGTCAGCACTGTGTCGTAGGGCGCCCGGCCCTGGCTGATAAGGGCGTTCCAGAGCGAATGCTGGAACCAGCCGCGGTACTGGTCGTGGCCCTCCAGGTAGAGATCCGCCGGCCACTTCAACTCCGGCCGCGTGAGCAGCACCGCGGCATGACTGGAGCCAGACTCAAACCAGACGTCGAGGGTATCAACCTCCTTGCGGAAGCGGCCGCTGCCGCACTGGCCGCAACTGGCGCCTTCCGGTGCGACTTCCTCCACAGGGGCGCTGAACCAGCCATTCGAGCCGTGCTCAGCCGCCAGCACAATCGCCTTCGCAATGATCTCCGTCCTCAGCAACTCGTGGCCACAGTCTACGCAATAGAGCGCCGGGATCGGAACCCCCCACACCTTCTGCCGTGAGATACACCAGTCCGGCCTTCCCTCCATCATCCCGCGGATGCGCGGCAGGCCCCAGTGCGGTACCCACTTCACCCGCTCCACCTCCGCCAGCGCCCTTTCGGTGAACGGAGTCAGGTCCACGAACCACTGCTTCGTTGCCCTGAAGATAACCGGCGAGTCGCACCGCCAGCAATGCGGGTATTGATGCTGGTAGTGGCCGGCCCGGATCAGCGTGCCGCGCTTCCTCATCTCCTCCACGATCAGCGGGTCCGCGTCATGGTGCGAGATGCCGGCAAACTCCCCGCCTTCGGCGGTGAAGACACCTCGCTCGTCCAGCGGCTGGAGTGTCGGCAGCCCGTACTTCCGGCCTGTGTCGAAGTCTTCGCGGCCGTGGCCTGGCGCGGTATGGACGCAGCCTGTTCCCTGCTCCAGCGTGACATAGTCGGCGAGCACGACGGGCACCTCGCGCTCGTCGAACGGATGCTTGAGCCTCCCACCTTCCAGCGCCGCACCCATCGTCGAGCCGACCACTTCGTATCCCTCGACCCCGATCGCCGCCATCGTCTGCTCGAGCAGCCCCTTCGCCAGCACCAGATACTCCTGGGGCGTCCGGACCAACACGTACTCGAGCTTCGGATGAACCGCCACCGCGACATTCGCCGGCAGCGTCCAGGGAGTGGTTGTCCAGACCGCGAACGACACCGCGCCTACCGCGGGCACGTCGAGTGAGGCTTCAGGCAGCGACACGACCGGAAACCGGACGTGGACGGAGAGCGAGGTGTGGTCTGCGTACTCCAGTTCGGCATCCGCCAGTGCCGTCTCGCATTCCGGGCACCAGTGGACGGGCTTGAGCCCACGGTAGACGCACCCCTGCTCTACGAACCTGAGGAAGCACTCCAGCACCGAGACCTCATACTCGCGGTCCATCGTCAAGTAGGGGTGTTCCCAGTCTCCTCGCACCCCCAGCCGCTGGAACTGGTCGCTCTGGACGCCGATGTAGTGGCGCGCCGTCTCCTCCGAGCGCCGCCGGAGCTCCATCGGATCTATCCGGTGCCGGTCTATCTCGAAGGTGCGTATCGCCGCGATCTCGGTCGGCAGCCCGTGGTTGTCCCACCCCGGGACGTATGGGCAGTCGAAGCCCCTCATCGTCTTGAACTTGACGACGACGTCCTTCAGGACTTTGTTTAGGGCCTGACCCAGGTGGATGTCGCCGTTGGAGAACGGCGGGCCATCATGCAGGATGAACTTCGGGCTTCCCTTCCGGCGCTCCTGAACGAGCCGGTAGAGCCCGATCTCCTGCCAGAAGCGCTGAATGCGCGGCTCCAGCTCCCGCAGATTCGCCTTCATCGGGAAGGCGGTCTTCGGCAGGTTCAGTGTATGCTGGTAGTCGCTCGTCTTCGCCATTGTACGGCACCTCTGCTTCTCGGCCGGCTCTCTCGCTGTGTCCGCGGGAGCCACCGCTGCCGGCTCCCCGGTCTCTGTGAGGTGCCAGTTTACCAAAAGGTGCGGCTTCGCCGCAACCAGGCGCCACAGGCGCCTCGTCACGCGCCCAGCGCGTGACACCGAGCGGCGCAGCCGTCGCAACCGGCAGCCTGCAGGCATGATGCCGCCGAAAGCCTTTCCCGTGCCCGGGGTTCGCCGTCAAAGGTGCAGGCTTTGGTGCGCCCTTCCCCCCTATGATCGCCAGGCCGACAGAGCAGGCGCTGAACCGCATTGACACCAACCAACTGGCGGCCTAACATTCGAGCTAGTCAGCGGCGCAGATGGAAGACTTGCGTCGCCGGCCCGCCCCAGGAAAGGGGGTAGACTGCCTTGCTGAATCTGCTCTACTGGCACCCGAGCTTCATGCTGAACTCCCACCCGCTGTCCGTCCACTTCCCCATCGCCTTGTGGACGGCCGCGATCATCTTCGCCGTCCTGTGGCTCATCTTCCGCAAGCCCTCACTGGACGCCGCGGCCGTCGCCGCGCTGGTCCTTGGAGCGGTGATCGCGATCGTCACCGCTGCCACCGGACTCCACGCGGCCGCCACTGTTCCCCACCCCGATGCCGCCCACGAGTTGCTCGAGGACCATGAGGACCTCGCCCTGGCTTCGTTCGCGGTGGCGGCTGTGCTGTCCATCTGGCGGCTGGTACTGTGGCAGCGGCTGCGCAAGATCCAGTCAGCCTTCCCGGTCGCGCTCCTCGCCCTCGCGGTGCTGGTCAACCTCACCGCCGACCTCGGGGGAAGACTCGTCTATCACTTCGGGATCGGGACCACCGCCGTGAGGATTCCGGCGCAGTTGAGCCACGAGTACGAGACCACCCATGGGGAGGAACCAGGACACGGAGAGCACCACGAGCATTAGGTAGGGGCGAGTCGGTGACTCGCCCTGGGCCACCTACCTGGTCGCCCCTATATCCGATACCGCCCCAGCAGCCAGTTCACGCGAATCCGAACCAGATCCTTGAGCGCATCGAGCGAGTCCGTGACTCGGTTGAAGCGCGTGTCTGGCGAGTCAACCCACGTCACAGGGACCTCTGCGATCCTGAGCCCGTGTCTCTGCGCGATAAACAGTATCTCCACGTCGGAAGCCGCCCCGGTCAGCCGCGCCACCCGGAAGAGCTTCTGCGCCAGCTCGCGCGGGAAGAGCTTGAACCCGCACTGCGTATCGGCGATGCCGTGGACGGCCAGCAGGCGCACGAACAGGTTGCCGAGACGCCCCACCATCTCCCGATACCAGGGCTGATGCTTGACGATGTTGGACTCCGGCAGGCCCCGGGACGCAATGGCGATGTCATGCCCCTCGCGAATGGCGTGAAGGAGCTTCTCGACCTCCTCGATCGGCGTCGAGAGATCGGCATCCGAGAAGAGTACGTACTCCCCCCGCGCGGCCAGCATGCCGGTCCGCACCGCCGCACCCTTCCCCCGGCGCGGCTCGTCAATGACCGGGACCCCAGCCGCCCGCGCCACCTCGCTCGTCCGGTCTATGCTGGCGTTATTGATGACCAGGACATCCGACGTGTAGCTCTGCGCGGCCAGGTACTGCTTCACGCCCGCCAGCGTCGGGCCAAGCCGGCTCTCCTCGTTGTAGGCAGGTATCACAACTGAGAGGAATGGTCGCGGGGCTGCGCTCACCGGGCCCGCCTGTCCGCCGCGCGCTCGAGACGCGTTTGCACCTCAGCCGCCCCAAGCCCCGCCGCTGCAATCTGCTTCAGTCGGCTCTTCGTGCCCCGCACGATCTCAACCGCTGACTTCGGCACACCCAGCGCCTCCGCGATCACCGCCACGCATTCGCGGTTGGCCGCGTCATCGGCGGCCGCCGCATGAACGCACACCACCAGCCCGCCATCCGTGCCCCGCTCCACCCGCGATCTGCTCGAGCGCGGCCTCACCCTGACGGACACGGCGGCTGGCCTCGGCTCGTCGGCTCCCGGCTCGATCTTCCCCATTCCCTTGCGGCTCATCCAAAGAGCACGATCACCAGCATTAGGTTGAAGATGTTGAACGCCGCGTGTGCTGCCCACGGAGCGAACAGCGAGCGCGACCGCTCGAACAGGTAGGCAAAGACCACCCCCAGCAGCAGATAGGCAGCGAATCCGGCGACGCTCATGTGCACTACCGCGAAGATGGCACCGCTGACGAGGGCCGCGGGCCAGAACGACCAGCGCCGCCGCAGCCCCCCGAAGAGCACCCCCCGGAATAGTGTCTCCTCCAGCGCTGGCACCATCACCCCGACCGCGAGCAACAAGGCCGCTTTCGCCAACGCGGTGTCGGGCACCAGCAGCAGCGGCAGAATGGGGTTTCCTGCAGTTCTCTCACCGGCAAGCCGCTGGAACACCCCGTACAGCCCCATCGCCGGTAGCACCGCGAGGCCCGCCGCGGCGATGCCGATGGGCGCCTTGCGCAGGCCAGACGATAGGTCCCAGCCAAGGCCGGCGCGCAGCCGGGTCACCATCAGCACCCAGCCTATCGCCAGCGCCGCTGCGAGCACGCTCGGCGCCAAGATGCGATAGGTCGGCGGAGGGCCGTCCAGTGGCGCGGTGGCAATCGCCGCCCTGCCGAGGGCATCGCCCAGAAACACCCACAGCACCAGCGCCTCGACCGCCTCCCGCGTCCCCCAGCTATCGCTCATCGGTGGGCCGGTCGCCCCAGTCTCCGCTCGCGCCCTGCGCCATCGAATCAGCGCCCAGAGCAGGAGCACAGGGCCGCTGAGGAGGATCACCGAGCACACCAAGGCGCTCGCAATCAGCCACGTGAGCAATGGGCGCGCCTGCCGGGCCGCCTGCTCGAGCGTCGTCGCAGCCATCTCGGGCCGATCGTTGGAGCGGTATCCCCAGGCAGTGAGCACCGGTCCCGGCGGAATCCGCGAGAGGTACCCGCGTGACTTCTCCACCGCCGCCATGGACGGGTACGAAGTCAACGCCATTGCGTAGACCCCTCCCAGCGCGCGCCGGCTCTCCTCGTCGAACTGGCCGGGGCGCAGCTTTGGCAGAATCGCCTGCACCTCGTCCCCGCGGCCGATCTCCCGCAGCATGATCGCCCCCGACAGGGCGGCGCGGAAGTTCGATGGGTCGGCCTGGTAAGCGGCAACGTATAGGTCGGCGGCCCAATCCAGGAATCGCTTTGCCTCGGCTGGCGGCGTTCCCCTGGCCACGGCGAGGTAGTACAACCGCGCCATGTTATCGCCGCCCCGAGTGAACAGCTCCGCCTTGTTCGGCTCGAGCTGTGCGGTGAACGGGAGATACTCGCCCAGTACCATCCCCAGCAACACTGCCGCGGCCATCAGTCCGAAGACCACGGTGCGCACACTTGAGGTCCAGCTTGCGCGAGGCGCGCCTTCCACGATGATCCGATCCTCCTAAGGGCTCGACCCCGTAAGCCGTAGCACCAGCTCCCGCACCACCTGAAGGATAACCAGCGCCACCACCGGGCTGAAGTCAAGCCCGCCGCCGGCCGTCGGGATTGCGTTCCGGATCGGCCGCAACAGCAGCTCGCCCAGCGCCTCGACTGCGCGCAGCACCGGGTTGGAATAGGGTACGCGAACCCTGGCGGCGCGCAGCCACGAGACGACGACGCTCACCAGGATCGCCGCGCTCATGACCCAGATACCCAGCAGCAGCAGACGCTGCAAGTAGAACAGAGGGTTGAGTGCCATCTACCCGCCTGCCGACAGCTCGCGGGAGCGCTGGGCCGCCGCGCGGACGGCAGCCGCGACCAGGCCGCGGAACCCGCCCC
>Ga0315275_10000369_pt1 | contig 37180 bp, 82 predicted proteins | sample YL17G03_0_MG_FD_205557 | JGI IMG/M metagenome (GOLD analysis project Ga0315275, IMG submission 205557) | Sediment microbial communities from Yellowstone Lake, YNP, Wyoming, USA - YL17G03_0 | ecosystem: Environmental > Aquatic > Freshwater > Lake > Sediment | place: USA: Wyoming | collected...
AAAATTAGACTTGGTTCTCGCCTTTGCCCTTGTATGTAGAGGAAGGTCTTTGACATTGATTTTGGTTTTGACTGTATCTATATCGCTTTACCGCTAAGTGACTTATTTTTTCCATAAATTATTTGGTAGTCTCAAATATTTATCATATCTTTGTATCAATAAAATTATGATAACGAAAATTATACATATTGACACAAAAGAACCTGTAACAACAGTGCCTCTCAGGGAATATGCTGCTCATCAAATAGTCCATCTTTCATATCTTTATAATATGAATTGCGAAACTAAGATTCAATGTATATTAAACGAATTTAAAAATTCAACTGAAGATTTAATACTGTTAGTTGTAAGATTTGTGTTACCAGAAAATCGTCCTTCTTGGATTCGGAGCAAGAAATATTGGGAACAGTATAAAGAACATAACAAAAATCGTTGGGGATTTCAAATTATAAATCCAAAATTATATGGCAACGCTAGTTAAAATACACCCTGACGGGTGTGAAGAATTAAAAGATGGTGGAGCAAGAGTCGATGCTATCGCTTGGAATGAGGATGGTACATATAAAGAAATTGCTGGGCACGAGCCGATTGTTGGGTGTTCATTGATGGTTGGAAGTGTGACGGCTCGTTCTTATTCCAATCAAGATTATTGGTTAACAACGCCCGTAACAAAAATCGTAAAAAAAACAAAAAAATATATCATATTCGAAACGGAAAATTCAACTTATAAATTATTATAATGGCAATAAGTAGAGACAAACATAAATTATTTATCACAATTGATAACATAGCCCCCGCAGATGCCCTCGCATTAATGAAGATGTTTAAACATATGGAACATCTTGGAAAAATGGGATCGTCAAGATTCTGTTCTTTTTATGCCGATGGTGATGGAGCATTCCATCCCATAGTGAGTTTTGTTTATCCAATAGATCTCCCTGAAGTTCCAGAGGTTGATGGTGTTCTTGAAGATGGGTCATTTAAGATCGATAGTGACGCAATTGCTTGGAGAATATATCACGATGAATAAACTTGTCAAAGATCATATGATAGACGCAATAATAACACTCGAAACAGCTAAACTTCTTAAAGAAAAGAAATTTCATATTTGGGTAACAGGTTCGTATACTGAATATCTTAAAACGCAGAAAGATCTGGAATATCCTGAAGGTGGCGGACCATTTGGATGGGAAAAAGGCGAAATTAATTTTGACTCGCGTAATTATTTTTGTAATGATCATAATAGTGATTATTCAAATAAGAAATATAAAATGTACGCAGCTCCAACTCTGTCTTTCGTGCAAACATGGTTAAGAGAAGAACACAATATATTGGTCTTCGCTAATTATCGACAGTTTGCTATTGAAGAATGTGATGGGTGGTATTGGCATATAGGAAAATCTGTTAATCAATATAATAGTGATCAATATGTATCTTACGAAACTGCTCTGGAAGCGGGATTACAAGAAGGATTAAGACAAATAAAAATATGATGACGCCAGCAGAATTTTTAAAATTTCAATACGGAATAGACCTTTGGGATAAGATGAATGATAAAGCGTTAATTCATCCTGCATTTTTAAATATGGTCATGGAGGAATATGTTAAGCATGTTCTTCTGAGTAAAATCACAGAAGTAAGTAATAAAAATCCCGATGACGCAATTCGTGAATATCGATTAAAACTATTAGAAGAAATTAAAATTGGATTTGATATCTGTAGTGATATGAGTACTAGTTGTCTTGGATATCGTAACTTATGTGATAGGATAAGACGGGAAATAGAAAATAAACCAATCGATAAATCAATCTCCCCTATAAAACCATATACAGATATCAATGAGTAAAACATATGAATACTATCGTGACGACCTGAAAAGACAAGAACAGGAACGAGAAGAACAAGAAAGATGGGACTTCGAGCAGCAGTACGAAGAAGAGAAATGGTATTATGAACAAATGGAATTATTAAAAGAAGATAACAGTATTTCCGAAATTCCTGAAGAGGAATAAATATCACACAAAAAATAAAATTGAATAAATTAGCATAATTTATATTTTCGGAATAATTATAGGTAGGTGTATCCCACTTATATAAAAGAATATAAATTATGGAATGGAAAAAATATTATTCATCTTAAAAGAAAGGCCATATTATACTAATAATACGAATATTAAATCATATGGCCTAATAAATTCCTCAAAACATTTATCAATGTATTTAGAGGATTTAGGCTATCATGTTAATGTTGTTACTGTTGTTGACGCCAACGGCATAGATAAAGTGCTGTTTGAGTATAAACCCGATATGGCAATACTTGAGGCATTGTGGGTCCCATCGGCTAAATTGAAAGAGTTAATAGAGTTACCACGATATAAAAAAATGGAATGGGTCGTTAGAATTCATAGCGATGTTGGATTTTTAAGTGCGGAAACGATGTCATTGGCGATGATTAATGAGTACATTGCATTGCACAAAAAGAATTTAACAATCGCACCCAATCATATGTCATTTACCGAATATCTATCTAATGCATTAAAATATGAGTTGGTATATCTTCCAAATATAATTCATGAAACAGGTTATGAAAGATGGGAAGGCCACGATCATCATGAAAATCATATAATAAATGTCGGATGTTTTGGGGCATTAAGATTGTTGAAAAATCAACCGTTTCAAGCACTATGTGCTATTAAAGCGGCCGATGATCTTGAGAAGAAATTACATTTTCATATTACTGCTGATGTTCATAAAGATGTCACATTAAATCCAGTTGTAAAAAATCTAGAAGAATTATTTAAAAATAGTCCGCATAAATTAATAAAACACGATTGGAAAGAGAATGATGATTTTAATGAGCTAGTCGAAAAAATGGATATAGGATTACAATTATCGTATACCGAAAGCTTCAATATTGTAACAGCAGATTTTATTAATTGTAACATTCCAATAATAGTTGGAGAAGCCATCTGGTGGATGCCCGATATATTAAAAACATCAACCATTGAATATGATAGGGTCGTTAAAAAGATAATATCAGTTTACAAAAATAAAGATTCGAATTTCTTGAGGCTATTGATGAAGAGATCTTTGTCAAGGTACAATAAAGATTCTAAAAAAGTTTGGGATTATTTTCTTGAAGAGAAATTTGATGATCATTATCATCGACCATAAGATATGCCAATAAAAGATCCAAAATGGTATGATAACTATACAAAGTACATCAAAGATGTAATTTACATCATTGGTATTCTTGTATCTTTATATGGGTGGATAACCACAAAAAGTAAAAATGAGGCTGTTTTAGAAACCACAATAAAATATAACACCGAAACTGTTAAGAAATTGGAAATATTTGTTGATAAACAAATTGAGTTAAACTCTAAGCAAGCTGAACTCGATGGTCAGTATTCACAATTTATAAACTCGCATAAAGAATAACATGAAAAAATTATTATTAATCGTTACTATATTGTGTATTTTATCTGTTGCCGCCTCATATGGACAATCTAAAAAGGCGCCCCCACAATTAAACAAGCCATTTGTGGACACATTAAAGAAACCAATGACAGATGAGGAAAAAAAATATCGGGAATATTTACAATGGCAACAAAAGACGAATCAAGTATCAAGATCCTCACAAAATGATAAAAATTTGGAGACCATGGATAAACAAGCTACCACTCTCGATTCTCTCATAATTCAACAACCAGCAAAAAAGCCACCAGCCCCAAAGAAGAAATAATTACAAATAATTATAAGAAATGAGTATTTATAGGCACAATTAATAAGGAATGTAAATACCATTTAGATAATGAAGTGTATGATAACATTGATTTACATTATGTATATTATGATATACATATATTCAGCTCATATGACTTCAGTTGATCCAGAAAATACTCTATGGGGATATATCTGTACATTTGTTTTTGGGTTTTTATCCGTTTGGTCTATCAATCTATTCACAAAATATTCATTAGAAAAAGAAAAAAATCCTGAAGAATCGTAGGCCAATTCAAAAATTATGTTTATCTTTGTTGCGTTAAATACCTAAGAGTAATATGAATGAACTATTAGTAATATATAAATACGATAATGAAGCAGTACTTGTTTGTGACCCGTGGGGTGAAACGGCGTACTTAACTAAAGAAGAATATGAGGTTTATCTTAAAAATCGAAAAAAGTTAAAACAAAATGAATAACGGTCATATTTTAGGATTCGCATCACTTATGATGGGCGCTGTTAAAATGAACCAGAGTAAATGGAAACAGGACATTCTTGATGAATGGGGGAAGTCCAAGAATTACCCAAGGAAGAAGAAAAAGAAAGTAAGAAAACATTTACAATTGGATTGGAATTTGGCTTGCTGGAATCCGATTGAAGAAATGATGAATCATAAATTTTAATTATATGGAAGAAAAATTCACAATTGAAGAATTCAGGAACTACATCAAATCTCAAGATAGCCTTGGTGATGTTATGTATAATCTCAAAGCTGAGAATGTTATAAAAGCAAATTTACAGAAACAAGATGATCTCCTTGGCGAAGATTGTACTTATTTTGATTGTGCTCAAGGTAGAAACCTTTGCACATGCGAGACATCTCGTTTTATTAGTTGTGATGGACCTTGCGAATATTTTGAACCAATGTAATTATGAATCCAATTATACAAGAAATATTAGAAAGAGGGATTAAAGTTACAATTGCATTTAATCAAGAAATCCAGCAAAACGAATATATAATTGACGGGTTCTATAAGAGTGGTACTATCACTCTCAGCGAGGATGATGATGGAATACTTGTTGCCGAAGCCAGATATGACGAGAGAACCCGTATTGATAGTTTTCTTGATTTAGTTTGTTTAAATAATGCATGGTGGTTATCATCAAGACATAAATTTGAAGGATGGGAACAACCCGATCCACAATGGCTACCATTTTTACTTGAAAAAGGTTTGATAAGAGAAGAAAGAAAAGTAATTTATATATCAACAATTAAAGGATAATAAAATGAAAGCAACATTTGTAGACACAGATAAAGTTTTATTCACAACATCGCCATCGCAATGGGTGAACGTTATATGGGGAATAATTGGAATAGCAGGATGCTGGCTATTTTTACCAATATTCATATTCATATGTCGAATGATAGTAATTGGTAATATTCAATATCGATTTGGTGAAAAAACAATTGTTGAAAAACGAGGAGTGTTCTCTCATACAATAAGAGAAATGCATTATTTCAGAATAAAATCTATACGGATTGATCAACCATTTTTTATGAGAATGGTTGGACTTTCAAACATTTATATGGTTTCATCCGAGCCATTTGTGCCCACAATAAAACTTTGGGCAGTGACGGATGGCGAGAATTATACCAAATATATCAAAAATCGTTTATATTTCTGGAGAGAAAAATTAGGCGTTAAAGAGACAGATTTTCACAATTTTTAGAACAAATCAAAATATTCTTTTTTCATAATGTTCAGGTCAATGTCACCATTATATCCATTGACCTGCCCTTTTTCAGTAAATTGCCATATCTGCCATTCAGTCCATCCAATTGGAATTACAGGTAAACTAACTTCCGGATTCTTTATATATGCCGCAACCCATAATGGATATGATCCAAATATTGGTGATGAATTGGTGTCCAAGAAACTCTTATATGAATAAAGAATTATAGGTATATTACGTTCTTTTAATTTATCTATAAAGGTCTGAATGAATCTATTCATATGATTTACCTTGTTATCCCAAATATTGGTAGTTGAATATGATTCGATGTCCAAAATGAAGGGTAATTGAACTTTTGGTAAGTATCCAAGATGTCCTAGAACATTTTGGATCTCTTCATTTGCATCAGCTTCGGGCTCGGCAACATTACCTGGCCTAGCAAAATGGTAATATCCAATTTTAACGCCATTTTTTTGAGCGTCAAGAACTCTCGCTTTTAAATTATAAAGTCCGTCTTCGTGTCCAGTAGTACCTTCGGTGATCTTAACAAGCGCAAACTCAATTCCCGATGCTTTTGCAATACTCCAAGTAATGTCTTTTTGATATTTTGAACAATCCAATCCAAGGACGCAATTCAAATCTTCTAATCGTTTTTTTGATATTGTTGTTACCATAATAATGTATATATCAATAAATATTTCTTAAAATAATTCGCCTCTGGTTTCTTTCAGAACTTCAATTAACTCTTTATTTATTTCCATATAATCATCACGAGTTTTTCCTGCTTTTATGACAACTTCAACTCCATTAATGAAAGCCCCAAGTGGTCTTGGACAGAAATATCTATCCGCATTATGAATATTTACGAGATGATATTCTTTACCAAAATTTAACATTTGCATTTGAAAAACATCAGCAAGTACGGTATGCATAACATTATCGATATTAACATATCCGCCAGCTCCAACAGCTTGTCTGAGGTAACGATGGCTGAGTACTATATAAGCTATTTCGTCCCATATTTCAAAATATTTTAATATTCGAGAGGTATCAGCAAAATGATAATATCTGAATCCACATTCTGTTTGCGTGGTCTCCAGATGCATGCAATAAAGATGGTTATATTCTGGATGTAATCGTTCTATTTCATATCTAAGAATATCTGCAACAATAATTGAAATATTAAAATAATGAGCTCCTCCAGTATCCATCTTTTTTGTTTCTAAATCAAGTCCTCTTACTGAATTAACTGGAGTATTAAATTGTTCCCAAAATTCTTCTTCTGATAATGTACCATTAACTATCTTATCATATCTGATATCAACATCGCCATCACTATGTAAGAATCTATTATAACCTAGTTCGGCTATTCTTGGAAATAGAAATCTATGTGTGGCATACGAAAAATTCTTTCTTTGTTCTTTAGCATTGAAAAATTCTTCTCCATATTTTTGTTCATCGTATCTTTCTTGACATAGATATTCAAGTTCTTTGGACCAAGACGAATACTTTTCTCTTTCGGCATGCAGATCAATAATATCGATTATTTTGTCTGTTTTGTCTCGAAGTTCATAGAAGTCACTTGGAACATCTGTTAAGATAATGTAAGGTAAGATGTGTGGATATCCAGTATCAATGGCTTTTTGTATCGTGATTTTCATTCTGTTACGATAAGTAGGCCCGAGGCCCCATATCGAAACAAGTACTTTAGGAATTTCCATACTAAAATAGTTATTATCATAAATATCCATAAAAATATTTGGTAAATTCAAAAATATAGTTTATCTTTGTATTATAATTAAAAGTCATTAAAATTTGAAAAAAGTATTCATACGAAAGATATTCAGATAGAAAATTTCCAATCAATGAATAAAGAAGAATTTAGAAAGATTATTAGATTATCAGTAGAAGATGTTTGGTATGATCGACGTTCTTTAAATCCAGTTAAAGAACAAACAGAATTACTAGTGGAGGCGCTATGGCCATTATATACTACTAAGGAAGACCCATTACAAAGAATTCAGAATTTACAGGATGAAGTAAAGAAATGGAGTGACGGAGCTTTTGGAATGTATAGAACTGCAACGCCTATGGCTTATCATCTTAAAATAGAAATTGATGAATTAATAACTGCTCTTAAAGAACTATATCAGGGAACATATTCAAATAGTAGTACACAAAACGGTATTGATTTAGTTGCCGCAAAATATAAAAGAATTAGATTTGAACTAGCTGATTGCCTGATGCTTTTAATAGATTGTGCGTCTCATGCTCAAATAAATATGGATTCGTTAATCAGTGCGACGGAAGAAAAACTTGAGATTAACAAAAACAGAAAATGGGGAACTCCCGACGAAAATGGGGTCGTTGAACATATAATAGAATAAATTATGAAAGGTAAAAGAACAGAAATAGAATTTGAGAATCATGAACTTCTCACTGCCAAACAGGATGGCCTATTAATTTACGAATTAAAAAAACCCGATACATTACAAGGTAGAATCAGATTCGTTAACATTGAAGGGGCAATGGCCGTCATAGGGGACTATGGACATTGGATGTTTTGTAGAGAATTTCATCCATCGGCAGATGGGCATGTTGACGATTACTACTGGATCGAAAAATTAGAAATATATTCAACTCAAAAAGGCCGAGAATATGATTCTGATGCAACTTTTAAAGAGTTAGAGAATGGAATTAATGGCGGTCTTGAAGAATATGGATATGTGGGTGACGAACTTGAAATTATGAAAGAATACTATAAGAATTGTGAAATGTATTCGGACACCGAATGGGAATATGTTGCTTTTGCCCACGGAGATGATAAACCTTTAACCCAACAGGATCTTGAAATAATAATGAAACAACAAGGATTAGTATAGTGATCAAAATATTCGGTATATTATTTTTATTATTTCTATCATTTAATCCTCAAAAGGATCCCAATTATAATAAGAACAGAAAGCCTTCCGCATATGGAATAAATACCTATGTCAAAGATAATCAATCTAGTATAATAAAAGAGTATGAATATCTAATTGACTCATTATATGATGTTTATATATATACCGAAAATATCAGTGAAACAAGTGATGATGGTGAACTGGGACAATTCTATATTCCAGATTATATAGTTATAACAAATGAAGAAAAATATATTGCATACGAATTTAAAGAATTATCAAAATTCAAACAGAAAACCATTCCATATAATGAACGAACCGTTAAGGCCGTTATATTCCATGAATTAACTCATGTGTACTTCAATCAGATTTTAATCACAATGAAAAATAATAATCAATATACATCACCTGAATATGGAATATTAAGAATGTTTCCAAATCCCGCCACTCAATTTGGGTCGACATTCATTGAAGAAGGAATATGTGAGTATGTGATATATTATCTTAATGAAAGTAATCCTCTTAAAGATATATCAGTGCCGGCAAATGAAACAGATCTGCTGGCTACTGAAAATAAGATAAATAATTTATACTATTATTCCGTAATCTTTTTGAAAGATTTTTTAAATAAGTATGGAGTTCACAAAGGAATTGAAATATTGATCGGTAATAAACCACCGTCATATGAAGAAATACTTGATCCAAAACAGTTTTTTAATAGACTGATTTACTCAAATTGAAAATAATTTCTCAAATATAGAGAAATTCCATTTCTTATTAATTTTAACTGATTAAATATGTGCGTTTTATGAAATGGTATAATATTTGAAACATATAGGTCATAAAATAAAAATAATAATTTAAAAAAAATTAACATGAAAACAAAAGTATCTAAAGTATCCACATTAGTTGGTGTTATTGTTGCGATCGTATTAAGCGTTACATTTTATTTCGTTTATAAGAATCAAGAAGTTAAACAAAATGCCGTGGTGGAAGCCCAAAAGTATGTATTTACTAAACTTATAACTGACAAAGATTCTGTAATGAAAGATTGGGTATTAACTTTCAATCAAATTGAAACTGATCTTCAGACGATAAAAGAAAAAGAGAAGCTGATCACAATAAAATCCTCAGATGTGGAGATTACAAAGGGAAAGAGAGAACAAATCCTTAGTGACATTAAAGATATTAACTCACTTTTAGATCAAAACAAAAAGAAAATTGCCGTACTAAATGAAAAATTGAAAAAATCTGGATTAGAAATTACAGGATTCAAAACTAGAATAACCGACCTTGAATCTTTAATGAAAGAAAGAGAAGCCGATATTTTAGCGTTAAAGACAGTTATTAATGAGAAAGATGTTAAAATTAATCAACTTAATACGAATGTGGCTGATATGAAAGTTACAATTACATTGAAAAATGACACAATTGTTAATCAGACCAATAAATTAAATACAGGTCATATCACATCTGGAACATATAAAGATCTTAATGTAAAAGGTCTTATGTCAAAAGAAGGTGGATTTCTTGGAGTTGGAAAGAAAAAATGTTTAATTGAAAATTTCCCCGATAGTACATTTACAACTATTGATATTACTAAATTAAAAACCATCACAATTAACGCAAAAAGCGCTAAGCTTGTTACTGATCACCCTGTTGGCTCTTATAAGGTGGTATACGAAGGTAAGAATAAAGTTACTGGCATAGAAATAATAGATCCATCACAGTTCTGGAAAATTTCAAAATATGCGGTGGTAGAAATTACCAAATAGTAATTCAAATATTATTTTTAATAAGGGCATCATTCAAATTGATGCCCTTTTTTATTGAAAAAATTTGGAAATTCCGAATATTTTATATATCTTTGTGATATAATAAAATTAAAGAAAGAATATGGACAACGATTTCATCCGTGAAGCAATTAGGTCAGCTTATAAATCAGGGTATAACGATGGAGAAGCGGAATTTTATAATAGTGAATATGTTGGCCGTGACAGATCCAAAGAAAAGGAAATTGAAGGCGAAGACTCTGCAGTGGAGAGAATAGTGAAAACATATACAGAAAACACAATTCAAAGTAATGTCGATTCGTGGACTTGTCAGGACTGTGGTAATAATGTTTTTAATTGTAAATGTCAATGAAAGCAAGAGTAGTTCATAGTGATACTATTTCTGATATATTGAAATCAATTCCATTAAAAACAAGGTTATATGTATCAAATGAAATGTTGATACAGTCATATCTGGTTGAGATAGGGCATATTCCTGACGGATTTTGGTCAAATGGTAAAGAAAGAAAGTATGGTAGATCATTTCGTAGGTTTGCTAAAGAACTGACCAGAGTACAAATGAATGAAATTAAACAATGGGAAAAAGACGGGAGGCCAAGATGAAAAATTTAAATGACGAAAATCTTGAAGATTTTATTAGAAATAATAAAAATAAATTCAATGTTTATCGTCCAACAAAAGGACATAAGAATAAATTCCTTGCTAAGCTATCATTAAAATTAAGACAGGTATTCATCAATATCGCCCCATATCTCATTAAACTTTCAATAGCAATAGTTGTAATATGGGGAATTTCTATAGCATTATGGTATTTCTTTAAAGTACCAACATTATGGGAAATATTAAAACATAAATAACATGGTAATAGATACAGGAGAATCACGGCCAATAAAAGGATATACTCCAATCGATGAATTGGAAGATAAGAGTCCGCCAATAGGAATTGTTCCGAAATTTATCCACGATGAAAGACGGTTTAAAAATTTAAGAAAAACAATAAAGAGGCAAATAAAACACTATAATTACATCGATCCTAAATGGATTATTGAATATAACGAATTATTAGAAGCAATATCGGAGAAAGAACAATTGAATAATGTTAATCATCAATGTATACCAAGAAATTTTGAAGGATGAAAACAGAAGCATATTTTATGTCGCATTGTGATGATAACTCAGAGTGTGATCTCGGATGTTTCTGGTATACTTGCCCTGTATGTGGGAAAAGAATAGATGACTATGATGTGTGGTGGAAACGAGACGAAATAATGGATGGAACTCCAGAGAAATTTGAATGTGAAGAATGTAAAACTCAACTGATTGTTAAATGGGATTCTTATCAATATTATGTAGAAAATAACAATAAATAAAACTACTAAAAATATGGCTAGTAAAGAACAATATATAGTGGAAACAAGTAAAGTTAACTATATATTAACATATTGGATAAAAATAAAACTGAAACTATGGAGCAAATATAAACAGCAGAATTTACGCGCGCCCACAGAAACCGATATTCTAATGGTAAAACTATATAATGAGTATGAAGAAAGAAAAAGGATTAAAAAAATTAAATTTTTTCTACTATTCGAAGATAATTTTGTTACTACAAAAATCGAAGAAACTGACTTAAAATTAAAATGATATGAAATGGATAAAAATTGACAAAGACAATCTACCGGAGGGAGAAGTTCTCGCTGGTAATTTTGAGCCGAATACACACGGATATAAAGAAAAACTGGTTGGATATCTTTATACTAACGGTAAAGGAAATGTAACTTGTGTTGTTTCTGACATAATATTAAATTATTGTACTCATTATATTAATATAAATGACTATGATCCAGAAAGATAATTCAAATGATTATAAAAATAAAAAAGGAAAATATCAAGATCATGATTTTAAATTATCAGCACTACTACATCAGAATGATAGAGATTTTATTGTTGTGTAAAGGAAATAAAAATAATTGAGTACGATAAGATGGGGTTTGTTATGGTTCGGTCTGGTATGGTACGTTGGGGTGTGGTATGGCAGAGTAAGTTAAGGTTTTTTATTTAATAAAGGATAAAAATATTTGGTTTCGGTACGTTTTGGTAGGATGGGGTTTATTCTGATAGGGTGAGATGTTGTATGGTAAGGTGAAGTTAGTTAAGTCATGTTAAGGTTTATTTTTAAGAAAAGATAAAAAATATTATATAGTTGAGATACGGTCTGATGAAAAGGATTTAAAAATATTAATATGATCAGGCGGGTTGCGGTGTGGTCGGTTGATGTACAGTAACTTGAAGTGAGGTACAATAAGGTCTATTGAGTCAAGGTTTATTTTTAAGAAAGGACGATAAAAAACTAAAAGTTGAGATACGGTAGCGTGGGATGAATTCAGTTTAGATACGGCCCGTTCGGGTGAGATAAGTCAAGGTTTTTATATTTTAAACATATTTATATGGATAACATCATTTCATGGCAAATATTTCTTTATGTTTAATCATAGTCGATGATAAAATTCTTATGTGTAAAAGAGAGAAGAAATCTAGTGATAAATTCTCTGAGATGTATGGCCTTCCTGGCGGTCATGTTAAAAAAGATGAGAGTAACGCTCAAGGGGCCACGCGAGAAGTCAAGGAAGAAGTCAATTTGACCATTCACAACCCAAAATTCATTAAGACATATGACTTTGATGATAACCAAATACACTTATTTACTAAACAACTCAAATCCATTGATGGCATCAAGCTCAATCATGAGCATACCGATTATAAACTAGTATCTCCAAAAGATCTTAAAGACCCCGAAATCATCCCCACAACAAAAGACATGTATAAAGACTGTATGGATAAACCTTTAAATGAGGAAATACAGAGAATCAAACAACTCATCAATGAAGATGATTTAAATGATTATTATCATTCTGAACCCGGAGCAAGACCTGAAAATGATGAGTATGAACTTGGTGAGGGAAAATTAATTCATCATAAATGGAATAAAACCGATGATCAAAGAAAGCTTAAACACTATAAATGTGAAAGATGTAAAGCCGAGAAATGGCGGGATCCAGGATTCGGTAAACTAATATATCAAGACCGTTTCGGTAAAACGCATTATAGAGCACCCGAATGCACAGCTCCAAACACAAGACTATAAAATAATTTATATTTTATTTGTTAATTTAAAATATTTGATGTATCTTTGTATTATGAAAGTGATATCAATAGAATTAATTTTTGATAGGATCTTAAAAAAACAAGATACTTGTACTGCATTTGACATCAACAAAGCCGTAGATGAATATTGTAAGAAACATCCCGATACATATATTGAAAGAGATAGAGATACTATTAACTGGCTTATGGAGAATAGCAAAGACAAATATTATGACGATTATGTGAATAATATTTTTCGAAAACAAGAAATAGTCATTTGTCCTTGTTGTGGAACTAAATTCAGGAAGTTTCCTGACATTAAACAATTTAATAAAGTTAAAAAATATGTTAGAAAAAGTAAAAGCTCAACAAGATGATAGTGGTCACTGGTTTGTGATCCCAAATGATATCGAAGATGACTTCTATAATGATCTCCATGATACCGATTTTGTTGATTCCGGAGGCTTTGATGAAAAGTACGGAAAATATATGACTGGCGGAGCATTAAACCTAATACAATTATACGCAGAATTATGATAACATTTTTATCAATTTTAGGCATTCTTATCTTCTTAGCAGGAGCATACTTCATGGGAAACTTTTTCCTTGATACTTTTGATAATGATCTTAGAGAAAGAATTATGGCATCGTTATATGGAGTACTATGTTGGGTTGGAGTTGGTGTAGTGGCGGCTATTTGTTATGTTATTGTCTTAGGAGTACAAGATATATTCAAATAATATGAAAAAAATTATTCTATTTACAGCAATGTTGATTTTGATGTGTTCATGTGCACGCCCTGTTCTCGAAAGTAAAGAATATAAAGTGATTGACACTCTTAAAATTCGTTACAGTAATTTCGGAAGAATAGATGGAGCAGATGTAATCATTAAATATGATAGTACCTATCATTACGGATTTATTGATAGATTTGGGAACTTAACGGAAATGAGCCCAAGAAATCTAAAAGTTGAAAGAATAAAATAGAAAATGACGCAACTAATTAAATTTATATTCGGATGGACTATATGGATAATTGTATTCATATTGTCTATTCTTTTCAATCTGGTAACTTGGAATTGGAAAGAAACATTGACATTGGATATGGAGGTCGTAATAACTCAGATCTGTGGTAAATCAACATGGGAGATAATGATATGGTAATAGAAGAGATGTCATTGGCTGACTTAGATGTAGCAAAAACAATTTTATCTTTGTGATAATAAGTTGATGAATATCTAAGAATAAAAGGGAAACTAGTAGAAACATATTTTAATTGGAATAAAGATCCTATCGAACTTTATGATGAATAGAAGGATTTAAAAAAATATAACACTACCATTCTTAGACGGTTTATTTTTTATTTACTTATTGAAGATTCCTTACCTTCTTTATTCATTATCTCAAGTATTCTATTCTTGAGACCATTTCCTTCTTCCTCATTCTTAAAAACTTTAAGAAGAGTTTCTTTGAATCCACTTTCGTCGGCCATTTGAAAGACCTCATTTTTTGGACTCTTAGTTTTCATTACCTTCTCATAGAGTTTATCAAGTCTTGAATCCATATCTCTATATGTATTCTCAATTTTATGACTATAATCTAATCCTTGATTTTCATGATCAGTTCTTAGCTTTGCAAATTCCTGATTTACCCAAGCAATAAAACCTTGGGTTTCATTTTTCAATTTCATTACCTTAACTATAGTATAAACACTAACAACCGCCATCGCGATTACCAGCACCAAACTCATACCTAAAATAAATGATGTTAATTGTATTTCCATATTAATTTTTCTCCTATATGCCAAAGAACGATAGTGTTAGTATAAATATACATATAATATTTGGAAATCTCAACTATTAAACTATTTATATGAAAACCTTTTAATGACCAATTTAGTTTATCTTTTTGAAGCTATTCTTAACGAAAATCCTAATCAAGCTATTAAGTTTCTGAAAGATAAAAACTTGGATCCCGCAACAAACCCCAAAGGTAAGGAGATATTCGATGTAATTAATAACATCACACGAGGCGATGGATATACTGCATTGCTAACTAGATTTCATATTAATGAACGCAAGCCAATTAATGAATTGGAGAAACTTCATCAATACCTTAGACTGAATAAAGTACAACTCAATAACCTACCCAAGCCCGTTGTTAATTATGAAACATATAGACAACTTCGTAATGATATCGATGGACTCGAAGATCAAAAAGTATTAAGAAGATTATATAATCAATTATCCCCAGCATTGAAAGAACAGGCAAATGAACTTTCTGTAAGAGAGAGACAGGCATTAAAAGAACTTGCCAAAAAATTTGAGATCCTTAAGCCAGAACAACAAAGACATTTTATGAAAAAAGTGTTCGGGTATAAGAACATTAAAGATTTTATAAAAAATATTTCTCAATATATCATCGAAGTAGAAAATCAACAAGATTATGAATCTACTAAACAAAAAATAACAGAGACGCCAGGAGCTAATATAATGTATGATAATCCTGAAAAAGACATTCTTATAGCGCATATTGATTCTTATGAGGCATCGCAAAAGTTAGGATGTACTTCTGCATGGTGCATCACTAGAGATACAGCAAGATTCAGAGAGTATAAAAGAGGTGGTAATTCCTATTTCTTTATATGGGATTATAACTATCCTGTTCAAGATCCGAACTTCTTTATTGCAACTGCCTTCAATGAAAAAACCCCTGAGAACTCAAGAACTCATGAACATCTCAATGACAAACAGGTTAATCTTGGTAATATTCTTTCATCAAAAGACCTGAGCTTCGATATATTTGAAAAATATTTGGGTACATATAATCAAAATAGATTAGCTAATGCTGGACAACAATCAGGATTTATTACCGCATTAAAAGAAAAAGATATAGACAAAATTACTGAACTAATTGAAAATAGTGAGGCGATTTCTCAACTTCGTGAATCCGATAATGATTCTGTTAGTGTTGATAGATATGGTGAAAGAGTTTATCTTGACTTGACATCAACTAAAATGAAAGAAATGTTGGAACTAGGAGAAGAATTCGACTATATTAATAATCTTGCCTATAATGATTATTATGGCGGTAATGATTATGATAGTGATGAGACTGACTATATGCATAATTACTTATCTGCAGACAATAGAGATTTAATAATTGATCTTGCTAAAATAATTGGTGTTCCTAAAAAAGAGTATAAAGAGCTTTTCGATAAAGAAGGAGCATTAGGAAACTTCCTTAAAGAATATCATTTTGATAAAATTATTGATACATATCTTTCTGAATTTAGTGATGCTCAAAGTGACGCGGAACAAGCTGCTGCAAAGGATTTAATTAATCAATTGCCTTTTGATATTGACGAGGGCTACTTTAGGATCGACACGATGTTAAAACATTATGTTGATAATGAATTAACTGCTGACACCTTTGATGAATTAATTGATCAAATTAAGGAAAAATTACCAGACTTTGATTATGACACTATTAGTAATGCTCGTTGGGAGGATGTAGATTATGATGAACTAAATCGACAAGTTAAAAAAGAGATAGAGGAAATCATTGATAAAATTGAAACCGATGAGAATAATGAATATTATATGAGAGCTAGACTCTTAGGAGATAGTAAGGAAATATTAACAAAATTAAATTTCAATATACCTGGTAATAAGACCTATCTCGCCCGTCGGACCCTTAATAATATTGTTATGACTGTTACCGATGTCGAAAGTGTTGAAGGAGATGATGATACTTTAAAAATAATGGCTAATCTAACTATTAGTTATCCAAGTAAAGTAAAAGGCGAACATATAAATAGAAAACTTCGAGTACCAATAGAATCTATTAAAAATTATATTGATCAATACGAACTTCCACTTGCTGAGCAAAAAATTATAAAAAATATTCTTAATTATCTAAATTTACTAAAGTAATACAAAAGTCAATCCGCATAACAAAAGTCAATCCGCATAAACAAAAAGTTATTAACAACTGGTATTACGCAAGTCAATCCGCACAAATCGTCATACATAAAAAGACCCCAGATGTTCTGAGGGCCTTACGTGCCAGGGTTTCGGATTGGGGGATAAAAAGACCCCCGCCGAAGCGGAGGTCATACGCGAGACTGTCTCTTCTCACGGAGAATCAGGGAACACCGTTATCGGGTTACACGTTCCCTAGCCAGTAGCTGGTAGTCCCGGTATTTGAGGGCCTTGACCTTGTCCGAAGTATTCCAAGACATTGTATTACCGTCTATCCTCACCCTGACTCTAAATGAATGTCCATCATAATAGATGTTTTTCTCAATGGGATAATAAGACGGTGCCAGGGATTTCCTGAGAGCTTTCCTTGTAGGAAACAATCGTTTAATTGCCCTCTGATTTGGGTCTTTTGGAACCTCTTTTAATACCTTTGGCGCGGTATTACGCTTGATAGTTTTTGTCATGACAATTTAACTTTTAAGTTTACAATACAAATATACAATATTATTCTTAGATTTCCAAATAATTCTCAACATTTATTTTCTATGTGGATTGGGTTATCCTTCGTAAGCCGTTGAATTTCTCTTTCAAGTACATCTACAGCAGTCCCAATTCCGTGATTATATCCTTCGGATCTTTCTCTATTAAATCCTAGTACCTGATCCAACGGTAAATAGTTTTCCTCAATGAGATGAATAAGGTTTCTAAGTTTAATTACGGGATCAACATTCTCAGGGGTAACAGTAAGATCGCTCCAGTGGGTTATTTTATCTATCACACGGTCATCATCGTTATTGACATAGTAATCCTTCTCTCCGTCGCTTACACGAGCCCAGATCTTATCTATAACCTTATTTCCAACCCTTATTGATATGGGTTTATAGTAAGTGGGTTTATCGTCCTGAATGGACGTCCAGATTTGTGCGGATTGAGTTGTCTCTCCTGGTCCCTCAGATGTCGTTTTCTGCGGATTGAGTTCTGGCTCTTTGAGGAGTTCGTCGAAATTCGGCTTCTGAGTTTTATTCTGTCCGAGCACGGCCATTCCGATTCTCAAATACAATGGTAATTTTTTCATAATTTCTTTTTTAAGTATTCATTAATCCATTCATATTTGTTTGGTGTTTCATTTTCATGTCCGCCATGATATTCTGAATATTCTCCCATTTGAAAATCACGTCCTGCTTCAAATGCGTCCGATAAAGCCTTTCTCAGATTCTCTCGTGAGTCCTGATCTGCCTTAGTGTATTTTAAAAGCATTTCATAACAATTTTTATAAAGTTGAAGTATTTCTTCTTTTGGAAATTTTAACAATTCTTCATCAGTTAAATCACACCTTTGATAGAAAAGAAATAAATTAAGACTTTCAGGTGTTTCATTAGCTAAAACATTATCTATCCTTTTTTCAAGTTCTTTCAAATTTGGTTTATTGGTTGTTTTCGGCAAGTCCTGATCTGGAATAGGTTGTAAGTACCAATCAATATGCTCTGTCCACCAGTAAAAATTATCTTTGTTAAAGATTACTTCTCTAAATGATGTTAAAGGATCAACTGGCATACACCAATAATTATCTTCTTCTTTCGGTAGGTCATCTTCACTATGGATGTAGACCTTTTTGTATAGTTCTTCTTTCATCTTCTTAGTTATTTAATTATAGTTCTGCCACAAACAAGACAAGTTCCATAGGGTTGACTTATATATTCCCCCATAACAAATTCATGTTTACATTCCTCATTTGAAGATTCTTCATCCTGTGCTTTAAGTAATTTAAGTTCGGATTCAAGTTTACTACATTTAGTAACCCATTCAGTATAAAGAAATCTTTGAGGGTCAAGATGATAATTCTTATATAACTCATACAATTTTTCGAGTTTCTCTATTATTTGTTGTTCTCTTGTCATATTGTTTTATTTTAAATTCCGTATTTAGTACAAACAAAATCCAATTGTCCTTGAAAATCAGGTATTACATAATCTTCCGTTGTTTGTAAGTTATGAAACTCTGCTTTGATAGTTTCGTAAAAGTCCTCATCAGTAACGCCTTCGTCACAGAAGTCCAACATATTCAATTTTCCCACGATTTCCTGACATCTTAAATGAGATTTCCATGTATAGAAATAATCGGCTTTAATAGACTGATATTCATATTCCGTTTCTTTTGGAATAACAGACCCACAAAAGTTACATTTATGATCTTTTCGGGCTTTTTTAGTTTTGTAAGAAAGTACATTCATATCTTTTAAAGTTGTTCATTATGTTTGTAAGCAAGAAATCTTAATTCCTCTGCTTTATTCCAAAATTCTTGATAAGTATATTTGCCTGGATTTAACAGGTTTTCTACTTTCATACCTTCAATCTCAGCCTGAACTGCAAGGACTAAGGCTAATCTTTTAACATTGTAATACTCATCCATATCATTTCTTTATTGGAACAATTTTATCAAAAGCGTCTATAATCGTTCTAAATGGTTTTTCGGCCCCAAGTAGCCATAAAACAATCAGGGAAGGAGTTATCAATCCTATTGTCCATATTGTTATACAAAGTGCGATAGCATACGGTAATCTTTTCATATTATTTATTTATTAAATTTAATTTGGTTTCCTAAAAAGTTTATAACGTACCATTGGATATGTGGGTCTTGGTAATGATCCCCATCCAAATGTTGAATATATTCTTTTAAATTTACTCTCTGAGACTTCATTATTTGGATAAAACGCAAATTTGGGAGTTACTCTTGTAACCACTTTTCTACTTACTCCAAAGGCGGAATCCTTTTGAATAATATCTCCAACTTGTATTTCGTATCCATCTTCCGCTAAAACATATTCTTCTTTCATATCGTTTTTTTATTAAACATCCCAGTCACCTAATCCCGCATTTAAAGCGGTTTCAATAGACGCATCGGGGTTTTCTTTAAGAAAAATCATCGCCGTTGCGATTACTTCAACCTCCATGTCATACTTCCCAGCCACATTTAAAGCCGTAGAAACATTAGCCATTGTTTCTAATAGACTCTCATTTGTCGTTCCTTTGATATTACTTGCCATAACTATTCTTCTTTAAGTGCGTTATCAATTGCTTCGTTTGCGATGGGTAGGTTGAATTCGGAGTCGTCTGCCAGACATCGAGCTCTCAGATCACACAGAGCATTTAAAAGGTCATCTGCAACCTTTTTAGACACATACAGACCACTTTGGTCATTGGGTTTATTTACTTTATACTGATTGGTCACTATACCATCCCATTTCAGTTTTAAAGGGGTTCTACAGTTATTCATCTTTTATTTTTATATTTTTGTAATACTTCTTCCGTTAGAATCTCCCTACATATATCAGCCGATTTCTTTAAAGATTCCTTTCTGGCGGCGTCGTAGGCGGCGTAGGCGGCGGCGTAGGCGTCGTCGTAGGCGGCGTAGGCGGCGGCGTAGGCGTCGTCGTAGGCGGCGTAGACGGCGTAGGCGGCGGCGTAGGCGGCGTAGGCGGCGTAGGCGGCGTCGTAGGCGGCGTAGGCGGCGTAGGCGGCGTCGTAGGCGGCGTAGGCGGCGTCGTAGGCGGCGTAGACGGCGTAGGCGGCGGCGTAGGCGGCGTAGGCGGCGTAGGCGGCGTCGTAGGCGGCGTCGGCATATTCATTCAATTCTTCCCTCGTCAGTTCTCCCCTAGCATACCTGAAACACGCATCAATTGCATCCAAAGACCTTTGGTCTTTCATCAGGTGTCGAACCTGATTCGCATATGTGGCTTTAGCCAACGTGAGCATCCTGTCATCAACATCCAATCTCTTTGCCAGCCAGAGCATCCAATCACCGCGATCGCAATTCATCCAAGCGTCAACCGCCGATTTTCTGGTTTTTACATATTCAATTGCCTCTTTACAAGCACTTAATTTTTCTAACTTAGTCGTTTTCATAATACGCTTTTTCTTCTTTTAGTTGTTTAATTGAGCATGTTTTACCAAATGAAAACCCCCCTTGAGATATATGTCCTTCGGGGATCTTCTTGTAATACCTACCATCTGTCTCAGATAGTTCGAGCCAGACAACCCGCTTATGATTAAGGGGTTGTCCACATCGTTCACAGAATATGTGATTATCCTGTACCGCCATTATTTTCTTCCGAATTTAGGCCATCCATTATAAAGGATAGACAGTCCTATAAAAAATAGGAAGATACATACACCTATTGACAGTATCACACCAACGGGATTTGCGACAAATGCCTGTTCAAAAACGCTCATTTTAAAAATTATTTAAAGTTAATTCTTCTTCAATTTCTTGTAATGCTGTTAATATGTTTTTAAAGTAAAGTTCAGAAATCACATATGGTGTCCATCCATTCCCAACCAATTTCTGTCTGTCTCTATCGGACAATCCTTCAACATCGGTATGTCCTTCTGGATATGTTTGTATCTTCTCCAGTTGAGTTATTGTGAGTTCGAACCTATTATCCAATGAATCAACATAAAAACAAGTTCCAGGTCTTCTTTCGGGATTTTTCAATGGTGGAGTGGTTGCGGTAATACAATTAAACTTATAATCCTTATTGTATCTACGATCTTTTCTCGCTGTAAATTTTTGATCATACTTTTGTCCTTTGGGATATAAGTACGAATCAGGTTTTAAAACTCCACGATAACCACCGCCAGAAACCGCCCCATCTATAACATCTCCAGCATTTACCACTAAAACTTTTCTATCTTCGACGTCAGTTCGAGGAATGTTTGACCAATAATCTCTGTATCTGTTTTGAGCGGTAAGTTCTGAACTATTGTATCTATATGGTTCAACCCCAATGGCTTTGCTCATAATTGGTTCCCATTCAGGACTCACAACATTCTCGAAGAGAAATAAGAGATTAGGATTAATCTCCTGTAATTCCCTCACCACTCTTATACACTCCCAAAAAACACATGATGGTCTAAATTTATATCCCATTTTTTTAAGCTCCATATACCTATCAAATGTGCGAACAGGAATACCACATGTGGTACATAATCCATTTTTCTTTCCAGCTTCCGAAAGATCCTGACAAGGCGATGATACTGTTACTACATCAACATACCCTAAAGATGATCCTGTAACATTCTCAACTCTTCCAAGCGGAATCCCATCGGGATAATTTTTCAGATATGTTTTAATGGCTTTCGCATCTATCTCCGAAAAGAAAGATGTAATATTCGTAATACCCGCGTAGTTCATAGCAATTAAGGCACATCCCACACCCGAACAAAGTTCAACAAGTTTAATTTGTCTATTCATCTTTTTCTACAAGTTTAAGTTAATAATATTCATATCTATTTCTTTATCAATTACTTCCGTAAGTTTTGTCTTACACAAAACTCTGAATTTAACATCTTCCAAAAGTCCCACCAAATCATCCCCATACTGGTCAGATGATCCAATACAGACCCTTATGTCATTGATCTGTTTATTCCTTCTATAAAAGAGTGTACGAGCATAGACGTAAGACATATCCTTTTTCTTATTCATATTCAAAGATAATCTTAATTCGTCTTCGATGACTTCTTTACAACGAATTTGTATAATTATTTCTTCGAGACACGACATATAATCAATATCTTCCTTATGAGTGAAAGCCATCATTTCATAATGTACTTTCACCGATCTCAGTAAATCAGAAACCTCTAATTTCGCCCTCTCATCGAGATTCAGAAATTCTTGGTAGGCACCCTTGTTTTCAGGTACTACACGAGCTGTTATTTTATTTGTTCTTGGCATCTATTTTCATTTTTTCTTCTATACGATCACACTCATCTCTGGCGTCTCTCAACCCATTCATTCTTTCTTTCAAACAAGCCTTTACAGCTTCTAATTTTCTCCCCTGACGAAGATATTCTTTCACTTCTTTGATGTAAGGAAGTTCATTCTCCTCATCAATTCTTTTTTGAACATCATCACGAAGCTTCTTGATAGTCTCATGATGTTTGACTGCTTTTTCATAGTCTCTTTTCAGACCATCAAGGGGATCACCCCAAAGGATTAATATCCTCAATTTACCGATTTTTATTCTCATCTTACATATATCTTATTACAATTTTCCTTTTCTCCTGAAGCTTGTCAACCCATTGTTTGGACTCCTTCAATCCTTTTTTATTAGTCCTGTAATAATGTAGCTTAACCGCCTGTAATTTCCTACCCTCACGAAGATAGTGTATCACACCCCATTTGACGGGTAAGTAATACCATATTCCACACTCTTTCTCAAAGGTCCGAGTATCTGCCTCAGGTCGGTGATAAATAATTTCAAGTCTTCCTATTTTCATACTGGCACCCCCGAAAAATAAATGTCGTTTAATTCTCTGATCTTCATACTCGATGCGGGTTCAAACATCACCATCCAAGAATATCTTAGATATCCTTTAGGACTTCCAACTTGCAACCTACAACTGTGCTTATACTCATGGATTTTCCCAACGGGAGATCTTCCATATTTAAGAGAACACGATATCAATTGATAACCCCTCTTACTCAGTATTTTAGTCCTATCTGCGATGTGATGGTTTTGATCAATCACCTTGCGAATTGCCGATGCTCTTTGTTTTGTGAGTTTCATTTTCTTTCTGTATTAGGGTGTAAAGATATAAACTTTATATGAGATAACCAAATATTTCGTCACTTATTTTAATCCAAAAGTGATTTAACATATGTTAAGGCGGGCAACTGACATTCAATCGGGGTTACAATACCACGTAAGACACACTCTTTCCCACCGTTGCTATAGTTATCAGATTTTGTCCATCCGATACATTTAACGAATTTCTTCTTAACACCACCGAGTTCATAGAGACTTACACATCGTCCCTGACCATAGACCCCAACTTTCTGTTCCTGCAGGATGAATTTCTTATCCTTGTAGGTGAATTTCACCTCATTCTGACTGATAGTTGTGAACACCGTCCTTTTTGTTCTTGTTGTCATACCAATCCCTCCAGTATTACAAGGTGATTACTATTACCCGTTGGATAAAATATATCGGGAACACACGGCTCGGTCTCATCATCTTCCCCAAGAACCTGATCCATATAGGATGAATCAATTCCAAACATCCCACCATTTTGGTGCTTGTAGATTTCGATTTCGATTAAAGACCCCGTGTCGGGGTCTTCAACTACTATTTCCTTAACGAATTTTGCTTTGCTTATCATTATTCTGCCTCCACTTCTTCTCTTTCAAGTTCCTTAACAAATTCTTTCTTCGTTGGTAATTCATCCAACTTATATGTTTTGAGGAGCGCGATACAATAATACTCTTTATTCTCACGATCATCTTCAAGATGTTTGAACCGATTATCACTCGCAACTGGCTCTTTATTGAACCCGCCGTAACATTCAAGAACATTCTTGTCAAAATCAATGACATAAGCCCATTCACAAAATAAAGAATCGGCGGAAAAATTCGTGGCGTCGCTCAGTAACACCTCACCCTTTGATTTTAAAACCATATCAAGGATCTTAGCCCCGTGATCCCTATTCATATATTTATCTGATTGATCCATTGTCATCCATCCATCATTAGAACCTATGGATTTAAAAAACTCCTCTATCTTCTTATCATCCTCAGCATTGCAGAACCTGCAGTTCTCCAATTTCTTTTTGAAAGCCTCGAATTTTCCTCTCCTGCGTTTCAGGAATTTCAGGACGGTTACACCCTGACCCGTTGGCATTCCGTCCCATTGTCCGTATTGGGCAATTTTCGTTTTCCCACCTGATACTACCATTGTTAAATGTCTTGTTCCCATGATCTTTTTATGTATTAGTTTATGATTGATTAATGATGTAAAGATAAAACAATTTTACGAGACTGCCAAATATTTTAATAGAATTATTTGATTAATTTTCGTTTTTTTAAATCTCGTAAAATGCCATATAATGTTGATTTTGCGCAATTAAAGTGTTGACATAATTCGATTATGGTTAGTCCATTTTTATATAAAATTATTAACTCATCTCGATTAATTTTTTGAATGGTTGCATTATATTCATCGCGTGTCTGAAATAATTTTTCACCATGCTTATATCCTAATCTTTCAGCAATGGTATAAATCGTTGAAGGATCTTTCCCCATTAATTTTGCGATATTGTTTATTGTGTATCTTTTTTTTAATAAATCGTAAATGAATTCACTATCCAATTCTGGCCTTCCAATATTCTCAAGATCTTTTGATTTGTTTAATATTTCTTCAAAATTTTCAAGAAACATTTTTTTTGTTTCTTCCAAATGATGTAAAGTGTGACATTTTCTACACAATAAAACACATTTCGTTAATTCTGATTTAAGTGATTCCCATTGAACATGTCGAGAGAACGAAGAAATACCAAATTCTTTTTTGGAAGGATCTTTATGATGAAAATCTAATACAAACATATCATCTTCTCCACATTTCACACATTTTCCACCTAACTCTTGCGTTGCTCTATATCGCTTCGCCCACCGTAAAATAAATCTATCTTTTCTTTCTGCCATAATATTTTTTTATATAAATATTATGGTCTATGTGAAAAGTTTAATATGTGTCCATCAAATAGTAAATATTTTATGATAAATTTCACATTTGCCCTGATGATAGGTTTTTATTCTTCCCCAACCCTGATCGGGATCGTCATTACTATTTTCCGTGGGGTTATAATTGGGGGTTTTCACAATACAATGTACATGAGCGGCACATATTCCACTTGAACGACCACCTTCAAACATCAAGTCACAGACATCTCCCCATTCTTTGTGCCATTCAAAAGATTTATCAACCTTGTCAAAGACCCTACCATAAGAGTCATATTGACCTTGCATTTCCTCAATAACTTTTCCCTTATCGAGTAAAGTGAGCCTCACATTTTCACCATCAAGTGATGTACTGTTAATTGGCTTACCACATACCTTACATAAAAAACTGAAACATCCCATGACTATAATTTTTAATTGGTTTATGATGTAAAGATAAAACATTTATATGAGACTGCCAAACATTTCATCAATTATTTTCAAAAAAAAGAACCCGATGATTGTATGAATTTCATCGGGTTCTAAAACTGAAGTAAAACCTACAAAAAAATGATTAATACAAATATAAAAAATCTTTTTGGATATTCCAAATTTTTCGACAATTATTTTTCAAATGTCAATCCGCACAACCGATATTCTGCGGATTGACTTTTGTGCGGATTGACTTTCACAACCTTCGACGATAAGATTTTTGGGCGTAAAAAAACCCGACACTCTGTCGGGTTCAGATTTATTCTTTAATAATCAATATTTCATGTGAGTCTTTTGAATTAACAATCCCTTCTCTAATTCTATTCTCACCTATTCGAGTTTCTCCATTTCCCATTGAATAATTCCATTTAGGATATTCAAGTCTGAAATCTTTATAATATTCTCTAATGGTTTCACAATTATTATAGGACATAATAAAATTACCTTTATGATTATGTAAGAGGTCTCTTAATTTTTCATGTTTAAATCCGTCATGATGTACGGGAATATTCTTCATTGGATATATCGCCGCATGCATTTTATTATCGGTATCATTACCCATAAAATAAGGTGGATCGAGATAAAGAAAATCATTGGGATATGTTTCAATAATATCAATAAAATCGCCCTGTTCAACTTCTAAAAGATTAGTTTGGAATTTATTAATATCTTGAATCATCTGAATCCATTTTTTTGGATTTAGATATACAGAAGATGGCCACCCTAAATAACCTGGCCCATAAGATGTGTTATGATTAAAATAGTAATATGATGCTATTTCGACATCTGATAGTTTGATTGGGGTTTCTCTTATATAGAAATCGGTTTTCCAATCTTTGAGCATTTCCTGAGTGTATTCCCATTGCATTAGTTTTTCTTTAACAATCTTATAATTCTCAACCGTGGGGTCTATTGTTTTAAGAAAATTGGTGAAGTTCAGATTATTATGTATCAGTTCTTTCCAAAATGTAGTTAAGGGTTTAAAAATATCGAATCCCGTGACACGAATATTCATATTAGTTAAATATACTTCAAATGATCCACCTCCAATGAACGGAGAAACGATATGAGTTAAGTTTTGTGGTAAGTATGGAATTATATGTTTGATCGCTCTTGATTTACCTCCAGCATATCTAATGGGAGTCTTATTTTTTTTAATATCTTTCTTTGACATCTACATTATAATATTTAACCGAATTTATTATGACTTTGCTATGTCCATGCATCAATATTGCATTATTTTTATCTGATCGCGGTTCAATTTCGAAAAGTGTTATAGGTTTCTCTAATTTTATTTGTGCAACTATTTTTACTTTCTTTTTTGTGTGGTAAAAAATAATATTATTACATAAGACATTAATTAGTTCTTCATATTCCACCCGAATGTATTCACTTGTTACTAAATCTTTAACTATTAAATATGGTACAAGTTCGTTTTTTCTCATATAATAATTAAGTAGATCACATCGAGTTTCTTTGTCTTTCAGTTTCTCCATTATATCATCCGCATAACTTATTCTATTATCCAAAGATACATAATTTTTTTCAAAAGTAGAAATCCACAGGGAAAATAATTCTTGAAATCTTTCGGGGAGTTCATTAATCACATGCATTCCCCATTGAATTTTCTTACCAGCTTTAATTGAAGCGTACGATCTTCCGTCTTTATATTCAATATCGGTTTTCTTATTACCCTTTTTAACAATGAATTCATCACCAGCAAACCTTTTTTCCTCATCATGACCATAGTTCTTTTTAGTTGATGCTTTATTACTATCCATTCCATGCATCCGTAATACTCTATTGGATATTTTAAGTTCTCTACAAATAGAATTATAATATTCCCATTTCTCTTCTTCCGATGTATCTTCTCTAAAGATATATGATACGGGATTGATGATAAGTTTATTAATTACGTCTGATCTTAATGAAAACCTATTAAGGGTTTTAATTAAGTGTGATTGCATTTCTATATTCTTCTCTTGTGACATATTTTAATATATAATCGTATCGCGTATCCGCCAATGATCTTGTATCAGTAAGTGTTAACAATATGTTGTTAATTTCTTCTACATTCCAAATCCATCCTTTGCTTTTGAATATATGTAAAATGAAGAAAAGATTAGATTGTGTAGCAAAAACAATTTTCTTTTCATTGTCTTTAATCATATCATACCAAAAATCAAAGATGTTAAGAATATCATCAAATCTGTTGAATTCGACATTTTGTTTTACAAACTCCATTATTGATTCAGCGGCTACCGATGGAGTTTGAATAATTCCGTCATAATGACCACAGACTTTCAGTATTTTAGCGATGTTACCATAAAGAGTTCTCTCAACATTATCACTTTTCTTTTTAACTGGATATAAGCGAATGTATTTTTCATCATCAACGAATTTCGCCTTAAGCATTTTATTAAAGTCATTATTAACCCCCCAAACCGCTTCATCCGTCTTGATTGGCCTACCGCTATTGGTTCTTCCAAACTTCCTTATCAGGTCATCTCTCGTTGCGTTTTTCATTATATACACGGAGATTTCCTTATCCAAAAATTCTTCCATTCTACCTTCAAATTCCCCAACAAAATCAGATTCTTTAACCTGCTGAAGCGTTGCAGTCCTATGTTGACAATCTTCGGTTGAGTACAATCTCCCATTATCAATATAGACTTTAAAATATTCATAATCATCCCCTTCCGAAACTTCAAGGGAAGATTGAAGATCACCAAGATAATAAGGAAGTAACATATCATTTTTTAATGTCGCCTCAATAAATGTCTTTATATGATTTTTTTTGAGCTTTAAAGGTCTTTGATGATCTAATTTACATAATTTACCATCGTTAGCAAATGATAAAAACTTTCTTAATGACCAAACCTCAATAACATATTTGAATTCTTTCTCCATAGTTCTATTTTGTAATTATAATGTAAAGATAAAATGTTTTTATGAGACGGCCAAATGTTTTATCATTTATTTTCAAAAAAATGTGGCATCTTTTCTTACCCCTTTAATTCCTGCTGAACTTTAATCCGAGTTTTTCAAGGGTACAGGGCGACACCACAAATTCTTAGTAGATTATTGAAGAATTTCTGTTAATAATTTCTGGCAAAGTATCTTCATACTCCTTATTCCTGCGTCTGATCGGTTTATGTTCATCATGGCTATATTCATATCCAATGATAGCATCGGGGTAATAATTATCGTCCATATCACCGTCATTAACAATCTCCCATTTATCATCTTTGGGACTATACCATTCATCCATCGGTTTGACAATATCTCCATCTTCCAGAAGGAAATATTTAAAATTCTTTTTTCCTATCATTTCGTTATATAATGAATTTCACCCACTTTAATGTACCCACCTTGGGCAATCTCATCAACCCAATCCTCTTCAACATAAAGATCGGCATTATTTTTCATGTCATATCTCTCATTCTCATCTGAGGTGAAATGATCAATGTAGTTCTCAATGATCATCAGTTTTATTTCTTTCGTTGTCATTAGTTTGACGCTTTAGTTATTGCAACACTTCCTTTTTGTTCGTTTATCACAATAATGTATTTATCACCATTGTCTATAACTTTCCAAACCTCGGTTGTCATACCGATCTTAGCAATCCGTACACAATAATCGGGTGGAACGGGGGCGGATTTAAAAGATAATAATGCCCAAATAAAACACCCAACCAATACTAATATTATTAGTATCTGACCTCTTGTTGTTAATTTTTCCATAACTTCTATTTTTAATTATGATGTAAAGATAAAACCTTTTTATGAGACTGCCAAATGTTTTGGTGATTATTTTACCAATTATCAACAGCAATTAAATTATTCTGATCATCTATTATAAATGAAGTATTGCAATCTTCACCCGAACAACCACCACCATATGAAATAAGCTTGTAACCATTCTCAAACTCAATCCCATCTCCGTAAAATCTATCGTTGTACGGTTTATCTTTGTCACCAAATGGGGCATATGACCTCTGACCTTTTGCAACCTGACCTTTGATAAATAAATCAAAAGCCACATAAAATGGCATCTTTTTCATTTTTTTACTGTTAATTATTTTACATCCAACCTTGTTTCGTGATCTTCGGTTTGCCCTGAATTATACTCCATTTCTCAAACCATTCCCCCCACTCACCACGCCTTGAACGACTTACAGTGACTTCATTGTCTCTGCTTAATTTGATGGCATTCCAAAGATCTTTTTTAAGCTCTCTGTATGTGTCATATGACGGAACATGCGTCCCATCAATCATCATTTGTGGTCTAAATTTCGGCATCTTTTATGTTGGTATTATAGTGCTTAATAAAATCAACTACCTCAGAATAAATTGCTTCAATCCTCGATGGACAATCCCGCCTCTGACCACTATCGTAATTTTGATACCATATAATTCCAAAGGAGTAATTTCCACCCATATCTTTCGATAACTTTGTTTGAATACAGTTACCCAGACTCTCAATCTTATCCACAACTCTCATCAGAGAATTATATGAAGAATCATAGTCCAAACTGTCCTCCTCACCCAAAACTTTTCTCACAACATCATCATCATCGGGATTTTCCCAATAACTATATTTCCAATTTTCAGGATGTCTTCTCATTTCGGGAGTGATCAGTTTGTAACCCATAAACTCAGCGATCATCGGGTTATTCTTTTTTGCGTCTATTTTTTTCATATCTATTATTTTCTAAATGCAAACATCATTGTTCCAAAACCCTGATCATCAACATAACTACACACATTCATAGTTATCTCATCTTCGGTAATAAACTCACCATCAACGAATTCATCGGGAGCGCCAGGAATGATGTCTGTCACATCATTGATATTAATAAGATCAACCACATCAGTTCCTTTTTCGATACAAACTTTAAATCTTTTCATGTCTATCAGTTTTTAATTATGATGTAAAGATAAAACAATTTTATGAGACTGCCAAATTATTTTCAATAAATTCGTAGTCATAATGAGATAAATTCACCCTGACCCTACAAATCGGAACAAACTCACCATTGTGCATAAATCCACCCCACAATGTCCGACCTACTTTCTTAAAGAATTGATAATTGTCTCCACTTCTGAAATTAATCGGCTCATTGGATTTTATTACCGCATCTCTTTTTTTCTTCATCTTCTCTCTCTTTGCCCAAAAGGATTCAACTTTCCTTCTCCACGCTCTCGCCCATCCGTTTGGATCGTTGGTGTCATCCAAAGGACTTAACAACTTCATTATTCTTTGGGGACATTCAACAACATTCGGCCCCGAATGTTCTGTCATATCCTTGTAACAGAAATTATAATAACTCCTCGACCACCGAATTAAAAATATCGCACAAAAGATTTCACCCGTCTCTTTTATCCTTATAGCACCATATAAGGTATTTCTTCTCACCAAGGCAGAATCAATTACCTCGTATTTCTCACTATTCCATTCATCCTTGAACCATTCTTTAACTGGTCTTTTCATGTTAAAACTTGTCCATCCCATTGTCTTATGTTTTAATTATGATGTAAAGATAAAACCTTTTTATTTAATATCCAAATATTTTACCACAAATTTTCACAGAGTTCATTGAAAAAATCACACCAATTCTCAGTATCAACACCCGAATTGACTTTCTCAATGTCAACCTTGAATATCTCATACAACAAATCAACCTCACCTTCGGGATACCAATCATCACCATACATATCCCTATCCCTTAATTCTCGATTGTAATCCCTTTGACGGGGAAAGGTATCAACAAAATCCTTATAGAATTCGTTCCCCGTGGCTTCAACCCATTTCTGAGCGATACCCTCAATGATCTGTTTTCTTGTCGTTCTCATCGGTACATTATTATAAAGTCTCCAAAATGTTTCTCCATTACCTCTACTGCATGTTCGTAATCATCACTCATCATATCATCAAGAATGACGCCAATCTCAACATCATTCGCCCCAAGGCGATCCAACTGTTTACAAATGGATTTAGCAACCCCCATAAGATAAAACACATTTCCTTGTGTTCCCGTAAGATCAATTTCGACCTTATCTTTTTCACTAATTGATTTAATCATTTCTCCGTGGTTTTAATTTCGATGTAAAGATAAAACCTTTTTATGACATAGCCAAATATTTTCACAACTATTTTCAAATTATTTTTCCACCCTATATAATATAAGGTATATTTATCTGTATGAAATTCTCAATGATCTCCATATTAAATGAAAACAAAAAATATCATGAAGGTAAATTAATTTTTGTGAAACCTCTTGAGCTCGGAAAAGGTATTAAAACCGATAACAATGTCCTGTCTCTTATCAATAAAATCAAAGAAAATGGCTGGGTTATACCCATTTCAATAACCTCTGATGGATTTATTGTTGATGGCGAACATCGTTATAAAGCACTAATGGAATTAGGCGTAGATAAAATACCCGTATATACGGGCAAACAACTGGGTTCCTCTGGAAGACTTGAACAAACATATTCAGGTTTACCAATTAAAATTAATGACCTATATAATCACCAAACTACGGAGTAAAACCGTGACAAATCGGGAAGTAAAACCGTGACAAACCACGGAATAAAACCCGTCCAAAATACGGAATTTAACTTTAATAAAAAATAATCTCCATTTTATTTGGGAAATCCAAATATTGTTTTTATATTTGTGCTATGAAAAATCTACAGGACATATCCGAACCCGAAGCAAAAGAAATCTGCCGTCTTGCTGGTGAACCTTTCCTCGATTTTATGACCAATAAACACGGAAAATGGACAAGCATGGGGCTCGAAGTCTCAATTAACACCACTTCAACCCTATACGGAGATCCAGACGATAGCCAGATTTCAATATATAAAAACGGGAAAATCATATTGCATAGAAATAACGGAGACTGGGGCGGTAGTAGATATGAGGAAATTAATACATTACCTATTATTGACTACCTAAGAGAAAGAGGTTATAACTTTACTTAATACTGAAAATATGATGTTATTAACAGAAGATCAGATAACGAGAGCGAAGTTATGGTATCAAAATCACTCTAACCATGTCCGAAACATAATAACAGATGAATTGATCGTTCATCCGTATCCACCTAGCGAAGAGGATGTTGATCAGCCTAATATATGGAAACCAAGTCACTGGATCTGGTTTCTGCAAAATTTTTTGTAACTGTTTATATAATTAACTAAGAGAAAATGGAAACAAGAACACTAAAAGAGCTCCTACAATTAACCCTTTCACAGGGAAATAAAACTTTCAAAAAGAGAGTTCCATTTTTATACCCTTTCGGGCATTTAGGACTATGCGGATTTGTTAAGTGTTTGTTGATTAATGAAAAAGAACTTACGATCCTAATAGATTTTATTGAAAATAATAGACCCTCTCCCGATTCCCCTCATTATTGTAAAACCCGCCAAGATAGTAGTTTTTATTGGGCACCATGGTTATGGGCTCCAAGAAAAAAATGGCTCATTGACCAAATAAAATCCCTATAATATTTGGTAATCTCGAATGGGTTTCAATTTAAAATTATTGATCTATATAAAAAATAATTCATAAAATGTTTGGCAAATCCAAATATTGTTTTTATATTTGTGCTCTAATATATGGAAAATGGAATCACAATGGTATAGTTTTATTAACGAATATAAGGAACAAATTCCTTTTAAACCTTTATCCATAATCCTTGAAGCGTTCTATTGGTACTTACAAATTGATACAACAAGAGAATATATTTTTAAACTTAACGCCAAAGATAAGGTTAATGACTTAATGAAATAATAAATTATGAATAAATTTACATTTACTGAAGAACATATAAACTATAAACGAAAAAATATATTGCATGAAGGCGGCAAAGGACTGGCAGTACTTGTAATGGCTTCTATTATACTTTTCATTTGCTATCTCATCGGATCAATAAATATTTAATGAAAATACTATGGAACTATATATAAAAATCTATATTAAATCAGAAGAAGATTTACCAAATGAAATATTAAAAGGAGAAAAGAAATAAAGGAAACAAATGTTTTAATACAACCCAGTGATGTTCAACACGGAGCGGTAAGATGGGAATTTGATAGTGTTGCATGGTATAATAGATAAAAGATGAAAACATATTGGTATTTAGTTCCCATTATTGGGTTTATTTGGTTCGCAATTGACACATTCACATGGAATAATACTAAAATTCCACCCATTGAAGACCAACATATATGGCAATACTTATTTGTTTTTTATTTGGTAGGTGTTCATATCCCTGCGATGTGTGGATTAATATTTTTATTAATGTTAATATTATGAAATTTAAAAAAGGTGACAGAGTAAAAGTGTGGAGTCTTCAATCATTTAATAATGGCGGATTCTTAAAAGGTGAACCAGCTTTTGTTAAACAAGATCAAGATGGAGATTCGGTTCTTTTATGTGTTGTCAGGAAGATCGATGGTGAGTATAAAGTGGATACCTCATATGAGGTTTATGATAGACAATGCGAAAGGGTATTCTTTTGGGAGTATAATTAACCACAATACTCCACTAACACCCACCTTAATCCACCCTGCTTTTTTCCCCTGTTTATCCACCGAAGGTGGGAATTATTGATACCCAGTGTATTACAAGTTGTCGTAAATAAAATTATATAATCTTTTTATTGTCATACGAGAAAAATTCCACTTTATTGTATTACGAGCAATAAAAAAATAAATCCCCTGATAAATCGGGGCCGTAGCGGGGATTGTCCCTTGTGTGAATGCCTGTCATACTTCTGGAATTTTCCAGCAATTCCCACCCTGGCGGGTGGTCAGGCATCCATTATTAATCTGTCATACGTTTAACACACGCAACCCCACAACCTATGTAGATCTGGGATGCACTCGACCCGCAGGGTCGGGGTTATTTAGAATGATTATGAAGATCGACAAGTATTACAAAGTCAATCCGCACAAAGGGGATTATTAATTGCCCCTTCGGGGAGAATAAGCGGGGGACAATTTGTCCCCTGCAAGTTATTAACACCTGTCATACGAGAAGTAATTTTTTTATTCTAAAAAAATATCAATCCGCATAAGGATGAATAAGAGCACCACCTATAATAATGTCATACGAGAATTCCGTATAATGTCAGGTTTTCATTCCGTACTTTGGAATATAGAAATCCACCGCAGGTGGCATAGAACCCCCGCAGGGGGGAGTTATGCGGATTGACTTGTGGGCGCACAGGAACTCAGGGGGATTAGTCCCCCTTTGTCATACGGATAGTTTACTCCAGATGTTTCTCTACGGATTCAAAGATTTGGATTAGCATTGGCGCTTCGAATTCTTCGAGATCATATTCTGTATCGTCTTCATATATCCCTGCTGTTGCCATTACCTTATTACCTTCGATACATAACTCATGGATGGTTTCTGACTCTTGGTCATCAATGTAGTTGGTAATGATTGCTGGACAATCCTTTGTTTCGGAGATATCCATGGTTTCGTCTGGTTGTTCTCTTAGTATCATCCAGATTTCTGTGATGATATCACCTCTAAGATCGTCGTAAGCTTTCTTATAACCTCCGACGTGTTCGCTTGCGCGTTCCTTGGTACTTCTCATAATTATAAATTATTAGTTAAAAAACCAAATTAGATTGATATTATTAAGTTTTTGATATTATTATATATTAATTTATTTAGTTCTATTCATATGTTGAAAATATTAAGTTATAATATCCCCCGCAGGGTTATTAATGTTGCCCTGCGGGGGAGTTTATGCGGATTGACTTGTTGGTATCCGGTGGATCCCAGAGTTTGAGTCCCGTTATTTATTCAGCATATAATAAGTTTATATTCTTCCTCGTCAATTTCAATAACATAATCCACGTGGTTCTGATCTCCATCATCTGTGAATAGTTGGTTATCTGCGGCGAATTCGATTATCTGTTCTTCGCTAAGGGGGTTAATACTTTCAATTTTTACTCCAATGGTATAACCATCATTGCGGCTAAAGAATACATGTACGTCATAAAATCTTGTTTTCATAGCTTTATAAATTAGTTATTGAATTACGAATTTAACATCTGTTGTTAATTTAGTTCGGACTTTTTTATATTTTAATCCACAAATTACCCCTTTAAGGTCTCTGTAGCGAAGGTCATTAAGATCGCCATCAATTACCTTGTATCCCATAAATGTATTGGGAACGACTTTAAAAACGATTGCCACGTTAATCTTGTTGAGTAACATCAACTCACACTCGGTTAAGTTATAACCCGTGTAACTGTATGTAACATCATAATTGCGGTATTGTTTCATCAGATCAACCCGTGATTTTACTTTCGAATAATCGTAAAAGTTGGTATCAGGAAACATTTCAAGAATGTTCTGTCCGTGTAATACGAAAGCAAGCGGGCTGATATCACTGGTGTTGTTAAGTCTTACGCTGAATTTATAATTGAGCTTCTGAGCTCGTGTAATACCTGCGTGGATCTCTTCAACCAGCCATTTCATAAAGAATTCGCGGTGTTCGAAGAATAGACGGGTCTTTGTAATACGACTGTCATTAATAACGTCCCCTTTAATGTTTTGAGTCATTGTATTCATACCTGACTCATTGAGACAAAGGGCTGAACATTCAGGTGTTCGGCCGGGGCAAACCTCGTATCCGCTTGTTTTAGCGGGGGCTAAGTACAAGCTCAGGGTTAATTCCCCGTACTTCTTTGACTTCTTATGTTTAACACTTGTACTGACTGAAGTCAAATAAGTTAAACCAGTTAAACGTTTGGCTTGAGCTCTGCTTATGAATTCCATATCTTTGTATGTATTGATTAACGATGTAAAGATAAAACAATTTTATTTATAAAACAAACAATTGATCATAATAATTTAATAAAAATTCAGGGGCTGGGATCCAAG
>Ga0315275_10000372_pt1 | contig 37116 bp, 34 predicted proteins | sample YL17G03_0_MG_FD_205557 | JGI IMG/M metagenome (GOLD analysis project Ga0315275, IMG submission 205557) | Sediment microbial communities from Yellowstone Lake, YNP, Wyoming, USA - YL17G03_0 | ecosystem: Environmental > Aquatic > Freshwater > Lake > Sediment | place: USA: Wyoming | collected...
ACATCATCCAGAATTGCGTCATGCAATACACCAGGCTTAATTCTGATTGGTGGAAAGGAATTTATATCGCTTCCAGCGGCTCCTACAACCAAATCATCAACAACACCATCAAATATGTGGGGAAAGCTCAGCCTGAGATATCCAGCGGAATAGGAGATGCAATATGGGTTGAAGGAACCTACACTCTAATTGAAGGGAACAATGCCTCGTATGGCGGGCATGACTCACTCTCATTAATGGGAGAACATAACATAGCCAGGAACAATGACTTTTATAATCCTATTTACAGGCCAGTCGGGATGGGTACAAACGGAATAACTAATGCTCATCTTGTTTTTGAGAATAATATTGTAAGGGATTCTGGCGGGTTTACGCCAGGACCATGCACAGCCTATGGAATGCAAGCTGACTCAGCATACCAAATAATAAGGAATAACCTGTTCTATAATAATCACGGCCACGGATTAGAGCTTTGGGGTATGGCAGGTGCTGGAACTGTAAAGAACTCTCGAGTCTATAATAACGTCATGTTCGGAAATGGCAACAATTCCAAAGGAGATGTTATTCAAAACGAAGGCTACGGAATTGATTTAAATTACATCAGCGAAACTAATCCCGGAGACTTTTCCGGCGTGATTATGAAAAACAACATTCTTTACAAGAACAGGTACATCGGAGTAAATTACAAAGGATCAACAGACCCAACAAGGCATTATGAAATAAACAACTTCGAAGACACTAACGGCACTCCTTCATTTGCTGATGAAAACAACCATGATTTCCACCTGACATCAAGCAGCGCCTGCATTGACCAAGGAGCTTGGCTGACAACGACCACAAGCGCAGGAAGTGGGGTAAGCATTCCTGTGGTTGACGCAGGATATTTCATAGATGGCTATGGAATTGTAGAAGGAGACATTGTACAGTTACAAGGGCAGACTACCAATGCAAGGATAACAAGCATTAATTATGACACAAATACAATTACTGTCAATAGAAGCCTAACATGGACCTCTGGCCTTGGCGTTGCCTTAGCTTATAGCGGAAATGCTCCTGACATTGGAGCTTTTGAGTATGTTAGCAGTGGCCCTTCTCAGCCTGTTCCAGGCGACTTGAATGACGATGGCAAGGTTGATGTTTCAGATTTGTCAGTCGTGGCTGTAGACTTTGGGAAAACCTCTGGGTTTAGTAATTCAAAGTCAGATACTAATGGTGATCACATTGTTGACATTTTTGATGTCGTTTATGTAGCCAGCAGATTCACATGAACTAGGCGAAATTATGAAAAAGATTTTAATTGGATTAATTGTGTTACTGGTTTTATTACCTGTTTTTGCAAGCGCAGCAACCTATTATGTGTCAACAACAGGATCAGACACAAATCCCGGGACACAAGTGCAACCTTGGAAGACTATAGCCAAAGTTAACGCTTTATCTTTTTCTCCAGGTGATTTCATTTTGTTCAAGCGGGGCGAGACGTGGAGTGAAACTCTAATCCCTCCATCGAGCGGGAGTGCTGGAAGCCCCATTACGTTCGGGGCATACGGGACGGGCGACCTTCCAACGATAGATGGGTCGGGCAGGAATTATTGCGTGGAAGGTAAAAAAGATTACATTACAATCACCGACCTTCATTTTAAGACTCCAAATAAATATTGTATTGCTCACACCAGGTGGAACAGTAACGGAACTGAGTTGAGCACCCCAGGCTGGATAATCAAAAACTCTATATTCACCAACTGCGGGGTCTATCTATTTGGTCCAAATACTATCGTTCAGGACAATGTGTTTGTTGGCCCAAGCCCAATAACGGGACCAGATGGAGCCATCATAATTCACGGGTTAGTCGCCGTGAACTGTAGCGCTCTTCGCAATACGGTTTCTGGTTATAACGCCCGTGGGATATGGTTTTATAACGGAGCGGATTCCCCAACCGCAAATGATAACATCATCCATGATATAACGCACACAGTCGGTGCTGAGGGAGAGGGATATGGGATTAACTTTGACGGATACGGGCTTCCCATTACTGGAACGGTAACTGCAAGTAGAAATACAATATACAATTGTGACGGGCCTGGAATTTTCCTAGAGAATTGTGTCGACGCTTCTTTAGTCAATAGGAACTTAGTCCACGATTGTACAGAAACTGGCTGGGCTAGTGGTGTAGGTTATATGAATTATGCAGCATCCTCACGTTATCCAGACCAGCGCGGTTTGGATGTAAACGCACTTGTTGCGCACAACATCATCTATCAGTGTAGATATGGTATTCGATTAGATGATGCTAGTGGTGTTGATATATGGAATAATGTCATTTATGATGGTGTGGGGGCTTATCCAGCTGGCCTAATTATATTTGATGCCGGAACATACTTTGTGGATAACATTGACTTCCGTAACAATATCATCGGGTCTGGAATGGCAAGATCAATATCCGCGAACTACGCATGGGAAAATCATTTCAGCGCATTTGACAACAATGCAGTTGCAAATCCTGTTTTTGAGGAACGAAACCCAAAAGCCTCTTTAACCTTGGCGCAATTACAGGCCAGTGGCTCCGCCTTAAATTGCTTCACGACTTCTCCCGGATTCGCCGATGCAGTGGGACATGACTTCCATCTTCTCCCAAGTTCCCCTTGCATCAACAAGGGGGCTAATGTCGGCCTGACGCAGGATTACGAAGGAAACATTGTTCCACAGAGCGCAGCGCCTGATATTGGGGCTTACGAATATACAAGCGGTAGCCAACCGCCTCCTGCTTGCACAGAAGCTGACTGGACGCATACCGACGGTGCCTGCCAGCCGAGTAATACTTTGACTAGGACATGGACAAAAAGTAATAGTAATTGTCAGGGCGGCGTGAGCCACCCTGCCAGTGAAACTGTAAGCTGCGCCTATGTTCCTCCAAATGTTCCCGGAGACCTGAACAACAACGGCAAAGTGGATGTATCTGACATAGTAATCGTTGCGAGCGACTTTGGCAAAACCAGCGGATTCAACAATGCTAAGTCTGACACTAATAATGACCTGATAGTGGATATTTTTGATGTCGTTTATGTGGCTAGTAGGTTTACATAATGAAATAATAAGTTGAAAAACATGAGCAAAAAAATAATTTTGAGCATTTTATTACTAATATTCATGCCAGCCATTGTGACAGCAGCAACCGGGTGGTTACACACTGATGGAAGCTTTATCAAAGATGCAGAAGGAAATATTGTTATCCTCCGAGGCGTCAATATGGTTATCCGTCTGCAGAATGAACAGGCAAAATTCGTAGCCGCTAAAGCTATGGGCGCAAACGTCGTGCGCCTGATGCTTTTTAAGCAGGACATAGAGAATCCAGGCCCGCCTGTTTCAGGCCCTGGAGACCAGAGCGGATTGGCCGCCATTGACCGCGCCGTTGGGTGGGCTAGAGATGTCGGGCTTATGGTGATATTTGACCAGCAAATATGGTCGTTGAACGTCGCACCGGCGCCGCCCGAGTTTTTCACCGACCCCACATTACAGGAGTCATGGTTGGCAATGTGGAGGACGCTGATAGACCGATATAAAGATGACCCAACCGTTATTGGCGTTGACCTCATGAATGAACCGTGGGTCGCCGTAGCTCAAAGCCCTAGTATTACTGACCCCCAGGGGATATGGGAAACAATAGTAAAGAGAGCTGTGACAGAGCTTAAGCCACGCAACCCAAACCTCTTATTTGTTGTTGCAGGTTGGGGACAGCGGTCATTCCCAGGCTTTCGTGATGTCACCTTCTTACAGCAACCTAATGTCGTTTATACAGACCATGTCTATTACGCCCCAACCATTAACGAGTTCCACTCATGGGAGGCGGCATATAATAGTGGCGACGTAGTTAACGGCAAGGCGCTCCTTGAAACTTATGCCATGAATAAGTGGCTCTACTTTACAAATCGTGGCATCCCTGTCTTCATCGGCGAGATAGGATTTGACACCTCGTTACCATATTGGCATGAGCAGATGGAAGATGAACTTAACATCCTTGACGACGACGGTCTTAACTACGCCATCTTTGTGTTTGGAAGTGCTCATTGGCGCCTATACTATGACATTGTGGATACGTCGTACAACCTGACAACGGTTGGATTGGAATACAGCAACCACTTAAAATCAATGGAGGGAAATGCCCCTGTGCCTCAACCTCCAAGCACCCCCGGAGACTTGAATAATGATGGTGATGTTGATGTTGCTGACTTGTCAGTCGTGGCTGTAGACTTCGGCAAGACATCTGGTTTTAATAACCTAAAATCAGACACTAACAATGATAATATTGTTGACATCTATGACGTTGTATACGTAGCCAGCAGGTTCACATGAACTAGGCGAAATTATGAAAAAGATTTTAATTGGATTAATTGTGTTACTGGTTTTATTACCTGTTTTTGCGAGCGCAGCAACCTATTACGTGTCAACAACAGGCTCAGACACCAACCCAGGAACACAAACACAACCATGGAAAACAATCCAGAAAGCTGTGGACAGCGCAACTCCAGGAAGCACTATCTTTGTGCGCAACGGAACTTATATGGAAAGCGTCAAGATCACCGTGGCCGGAACAGCATCCTTGCCCATTAACCTGACGCATTATCCAGATGAGAAAGCCGTTATTAATGGCGGCAGCAGCAGAGCGTTATATTTCTCCACCCAGACTCCAAAATACTGGATAATCGACGGATTGTCATTCTACAGCACCAACGATGTGACTGTCCTGTGGGATTCCTGGGGCTGCAACGGGACCTGTAACGGGATTGACCACATGACATTTACCGGAAACTTTGTCTCAGGCCCAATCCAGATTTATGGGGCCTACAACCTTATAGAAAATAATGAGGTGGACGGCAGATTGAATGATGGCAATAGTGGGAATGGCATACACGATCTCTATGACGTAAGCCACCATAATGCTTTCAGGAACAATATTGTCCATGACTTCTCTGCACGCGGCATCTGGAGCATGCACAGGACCCATGACAATCTCTTCGAGGGAAATACGGTTCATGATGTCGGAATGGGTATTGATTTAGACGGATATGGCCAGGTAGAATGGAGACACATTATCAGGAATAATACTATCTATGACTGCGGCCTGATGGGTATAGAACTGGAAAACACCTTTGATAGCCTTATCGAAAACAATGTGATACATGATGTAGTAGATCATGGAATCGATATCATCAGCTATGGCCGCAACATTCCCGCTAATGGGACAGGATATGGGACCTGGCCAACCGCGCCTCGCTGCAAGCCAGGCGGTGAGAACAACCAATACGGTGATACCAACGGAGATAATGACTGCGAGGGAGACCTGACCAATAACATTATCAGGCAGAATCTCTTATATAACATCGGACTTAATGGGGGCTTCATCTGCTATCATGCAGGTGGAATTAAGCTTCTGGGCAATACCATCGTGGGAAACAGCGGCTCAAAATGGGGGATACGCCTGGATAACAGTGCCTATTGCCGGCAGATTGAGATGCGGTCGAACATCATCACGAATCACAGTGAATCCGAGATTGTAATGAGCAATTACACATCATTTGCTCTGGACAGCAACAATCTATTTTTCAATAGCCTTCCGAACCGCATCTACCAACTGAGTAACGGAAAAACATATTGGATCTATCAAAGCCTGTCTCAATACCAGAATGCCTCTGGGAAAGGCCAGGGCTCACTTGTGGCTGATCCGCAGTTTGTTAACAGCGCAGGAAGTGACTTCCACCTGAAACCTGCCAGCCCTGCAATTGACCACGGCGCCGATACCGGGCTAACAAGCGACCTCGATGGAATCAGCCGCCCGCAAGGAGCAGGCTATGATATCGGAGCATTCGAATATCAGGGAAGTGTTAGTTGTGTTGCTGCAGACCTGAACTGCGACACCAGGATTGATGTAGCTGACTTGAGTATTGTAGCGTCTGATTTTGGAAAAACATCAGGATATAACTCAAAATCAGACACTAACACTGACGGAATTGTAGATATATTCGATGTTGTATTCGTGGCAAGCAGGTTCACGTGAAAAACTCTTAAAATTATTTTTCTTATTTTGGAGTTAAAAATCTGTAACTGGATAATATATTTCTTGATTATGTGATTGCAAGTTATATGTTAGTTGTTAATCATATTTATAAATGGCAGTTCACATAAAAAATGTTGATGGTCATCAACAAGAATACCAAGGGCATCAGTTACGACGCGATGATGAAGAGCAAAAACCTGAATTCTTTCTTTGATGATGAAGAGTCTGTTAAAGAGCGCGAAGACGAGGAAGTGAGCGCTGAAGAAGAATAAGAACAATAAAAACCCGTATTTATTTCTGATTCTTTGAAAATTCTTCGAAAAGTTTTATTGCAGCACTGACAACTTCTTCCTTTGGCTTGCTTGCATCAAGGTAAACAACTTTTGAGCCTTGCTCCTCAAATAATTTTTTGAACCACTTGCTCTTGAAGCGCTTGTAGGCTTTTTTCTGGAAAGCCAGGTTCTCAAAAATCACATTGTCCTTTTTATCGTCTCTTTTCCCAAGCCTCTCAATGCAGACATCTGCCTTGACATCTGCAATTATGAGCAAGTCCGGCCTGTGCTCAAGTGCCAACCTATTGCCCTCTAATCCTAGAACTTTTGCCAAGGATAATGGCTCTGCTTGTATTGGCTGGTAGGCGATTGAGGTGGTAACGCTTCTGTCCTGGATTATTGTTTTCCCTTTTTCAAGCAAAGGGATCATAATCCTTTTGTAAAGGACTAGTCTGTCAAGGGAAAATGCAGTTGCTGTTGCGAGCGCAGAATACTGCCTCTGGTTGTTCTTGATGATCTCCTCACGAATAGCACAGCCTACGAGAGAATAGGTGGGCTCTGCAGAAATAATCACATCATACTCGTAAAGCTCTTCTGGCTCTGGCAATGTATGAGCTGTTTTCCAGAATTCCTTAAGCTCAAAGACTTTCTTGCCCTGGCTTTTGAAGTGCTCTGCCAAGCCATTAACAATCAGGCTCTTGCCGCTTCCGTCCAAGCCGTCAATAATCACAAAAAAACCCTTAGTCTCAACCATTCCAGTCATCTTAGTTCCTTAGTCAGAATAGGCAGAATTATAAATCTTTTGGAACTCATGCTTGCCACCTATGAGCAGCATAGCCAATGGCATAACTCCTTTTGCTAATTCCACCATCTTGGTGGCTTTCTCCCTGATATCCCACTGGGCGTGCAAGTCCTCTCTGAATCTTGACACGTGATAAAGCTCTCTTACATTCATCTTGACAAACACTCTTCTGTTGTGAGCATTCGTGAGCACATAAGCAGCTGCTTCTGTTTCAGGCATCTCCTTCTTTATCTTGTCATAAAGGGTTTCAGCGTGATGCATTATCTGGTTGAATTCGGGGCTTAAGCCGCTCTTCTCAATGCTAGGAGGAATAGTGTAGCCAAAGGCAGGCTCATAAGGGCCTGGGAGCAGGGTAAGCATTCTGTGCCTTTTGAACTGGGCAAAGCAGCTCGCGCTCATTATAATCTCATAGGTTAGTTCTGGAATCTCAAACTCTCGCGGCACAGCATCCCATTGCTGGATGCCTTCCAGGGTTTTCTTGACTATTTCTTTCTTCTCGTTAAATGTCAGGCATGTTGCCTTGGCATAAGCCTTGGTGTAAGATTTTCCTGTCCCTGAACGAATCAGGGTTGCAACCAGCTTGTTATCAGCTTCTTTGTCAGGCATTACGAGCTTGACCTCATCATCACCGGAAAAAAGCGGATAAGGCTCAATCTCAGGCAAGCACATTGAACTAAGGTGCTGCTTTATCCTTCTTTTTGAATTCCTGAGATAATCATTAGGCTCAAAGAACAAGAGCAATGAAGGGATTACAGACATGGCTGAGTCATAGAGTTTTTTTCCAAGCTCCTGCACTTCCTTCAACTGGTGGACTGTAGTGTATTTTATGAACTTTTCCAAGTCACGCGCATTCGTTGTGAATCCCAGCTGGCCTGTTGTTGCCAAACTCAGCGTATATCTTGCATCCTCCTTTGCCCAACCATCCAGTATTGGCTCAAGCTTCTGCTGTCTTGTTTCTGCGCTGAATTTTTTGCCAATCTGCTCTTCTTCAGCATCAATTACTTCATGCGCAAGTGCAATGTGGCGCTTGCTGTCCTGGAAATAAGGCCCGAGGATTGCGTAGAACTCATTATAAGCCTTGTTCTGTGCATGGAATAAGTCCCTGCATTCAGCTTCAAAACCCTTTAGTTCATTCGGGATAATGTAATCCTCACCCAATTTGATGTAGCGCTGAGACTTTTCTGTGTAAGAGCAAAGCCTCTGAGCCTCCAGTGTCTCAATGGCAAGCTTGGATATACCGAGGATATCAAAATTAAGCACAGCATGCTCTGCAACTGAGTGATGGCCCATTTTGAAAATAATAGCCTGGTTGGATTTCCTGGCTTTCTCAACCTCACCCCTTGCAACCCTTCTCAGCTCTGTAACAGCAGCCGGGTCCCTGGATATTCTTGCATAGGCTGCTGATATGGTCTCTGGCGTCAAGAAATTCTTCAAGTCATCATTTGTTATCGCGCCTTTCCTCACCAGATCTTCAAGAGCATTCCTATCCACATTATAGCCTGCAAGTATCACATCTACCATGTATCCACCTTGAAATGAATAAAATTATGCAAATTAAGTCAAGATAATGTTGTAGGGTTTATATTTATTACTGAACTTAAAACTACAACACCAAGGCAGAGAAGGCAACCGCAACATTATTAAAACATAGCAACTACCCGGAAACACAGGGAGGGATGCAGGTGATTATTGGTTTAACAAGCTTCTTAGGCGCAGGCAAGACCACTGTAGGCGATTATCTAGTGGGTAAAGAGTTTGTCTTCTACTCATTGTCAGATGTCATAAGGGAAGAAATTACTAAACACAAAAAGGAGATTACAAGGGAGCGGCTCCAGGCAGTCGGCAATGAGCTCAGGCGGAAGTTCGGCAATGATGTCCTAGCTAAACGCATCCTTGAAAAGATAGGGCATGCTAATAAGAAGCATCATTATGTTATTGACTCTATAAGGAATCCAGCTGAGGTTAAAGCCCTGAGGAAGAACAAGGACTTCATGCTCGTGTTCGTGGATGCACCCATTGAGCTCAGGTTTGAAAGGGTGAAGGCGCGCCAGAGGGAGAAAGACCCTATGCGCTTTGAGGATTTCAAGAAGTCAGAGGAAAAGGAGCTGAAAAGCAAGGACTCAGCCAACCAGCAGCTTCTGAAATGCAGGGAAATGGCTGATGCTGTTATAATCAATGACTCCAGCGTCGAGGAGCTTTACAAGAAGATCGACAAGCTACTGGGTGATTCAGAATGAAGAAAAAAAATAATAAGGAAAAGAAAAGCACTGCGCATCAAGATGACCAAGGCAACAAAGACTCGCCTGAAAAATATGTTAGGCCAACATGGGACGAGTACTTTATGGAAGTTGCCAAGACCATTGCCAAGAGGGCGACCTGCGACAGGGGCAGGAGCGGCTGCGTAATTGCCAAGGACAAGCAGATAATGGCTACAGGCTATGTTGGCTCGCCAATAGGGCTTCCTCACTGCGACGAAGTCGGGCATTTGATGAAGAAAGTAATCCATGACGATGACACCATCTCCCAGCACTGCATGAGGACTGTGCACGCTGAGCAGAACTCCATATGCCAAGCTGCCAAGAGAGGAGTAAGCATTGACGGCGGAACACTCTACTGCAAGATGACTCCGTGCAGGACCTGCGCCATGCTCATCATCAACTGCGGCATCAAGCGCGTGGTGTGCGAGAAGAAATACCATCTTGCCGAGGAGTCTGAGCAGATGTTCAAGGACTCTGGAGTGGAGCTCGACTACCTTGACGGCAGGCTTGAGAAATATCCTAACCAGTAAAGCTGAGAGTCAAAAAGGCTCGCCGCCAAATGAGGCGCAATAACTTATTCTCAACCAAAGCGTGTCTTGTCCCTCAACATACCTGACATATAATATTATAATCAGCCAGAATTAATCGAAGAGCTTAAGGCAAGAATGAGCGAGCTAGTTGAGCCACTCATCAAATAATTGCTTTGCTTTTTTCTCATTGATATAATGCCTTAATCTTCTCTTCAATTTCTTCTTTGGAAGGAAAATATTTTGATATACTCGGGGGCAATCTTGATGTTATCTTGTATGTTGAGACGCCTATCGGCTTTTTCACATCTTTCAAAGCATACTCAACAATTGTTCTATCTTTGTCTTTGCAGATTATTATGCCGATTGAGGGCTTTTCATCATCCAGCCTTGCTTTACTATCAAGCACTGACAGGTAGAACTGCATCTTACCAGCAAATTCAGGCACAAACTCGCCAATCTTCAGGTCAATCGCTACAAGGCATTTCAATTTCCTGTGGTACAGTAGCAAATCTATGAAGAATTCCTTATCATTTATTTCTAAGCGGTATTGGTTTCCTATGTAGCAGAAATATCCTCCAAGCTCTGCTAGGAACCTGCGTAGTTTTTGCATGAGAGCTGCTTCTAGTTCTTTTTCCGAATGCTCATTCCCCAATTCCAGGAAATCAAAGGTGTATTCATCTTTAACTGCGAACTTGGCTTGTTCCTTATATTTTGTAGGCAGTGCTTTGTCAAAATTAGTCTGGTTCAGCAGGTATTTTTCATAGGATTTATTCTCAATCTGGTGAATAAGGACTTCTTTAGTCCAACCGAACTTTTTTGTCATTCTCAGATAGAACTCTCTTTCAAACAGTTTCTTGCATTTTTCCATTATAATGATGTTTTTAGCCCAGCTTATTTCTCGCACCAATGGTGCGAGTTTTGGATTATTGGAATAGTAGACACAGAAATTTCTCATCCTCCAAAGATTGGCTGCTGAAAAGCCTTTGATCCCGGGATATTCTTTTTGAAGGTCTTTTGCAAGCGTTTCAACTACGGATTTCCCCCAGCTGCAGTCTTCTTGCTTTTCAACAATCCTCTTCCCAAGATCCCAGTATAAGCTTATCAGCTCCTTGTTAACTTTTCTTAAGGCTGAATACTGCGCTTCCCTTATCATCTCTTTAATCTCTGACAAGAACTTCAGGTACTGATTGTCTTTTGAAATGATTTTCATGATTCCGCCAATCTATTGAGTTATTAAAGCCCAGGTTATTCAACAAGAAATGGTTTAAATAATGCTATGCCTGTTTTCCGGAAAACATTATAAGAAAACGAAAATATTTCACCGCTAGCTCGCAAAAGCTCGCGAGAAAAAGTTGAATTAAGAAATAACCAATACCTTGAAGTGGCTGGTGTGCCCGCTCTTTATCTTGACGTTCTTCTTCAGGAGCTTGCGGAAGAACTTTATCACTTCCTTGTTGGCCTTGTTCTGCTCTGCAGGCGCCTTTATCTCCACTATTAATGCTTTCCTCTCATAATCATAGCCAAGAACATAGTCCTGCCTCTTGCCAGGCTTGACTATTATGCGCAGAGAATTATCTCTTATGTAATCCGCGGGATTTATCATGTTTAGCTGTAATCACGCCAAATGTGCTTGCACTTCTTGCATTTCAAGAACTTAGTCTCAGGCTCATCCCCTGCCCTCATCTGCTGGGTCCAGTAATAGGCTTTCTCATTTCCGCACTCAGGGCACTTGGCTTCTGTCTCTGGCAAGGTGGCATCGTCTTCCTTCACAATGCTTATTTTTTTCTCCTCCTTGACCAGCTTCTCCTTAATCTCTGCTGAGCTCAAGTCCTTGCTAGTGAAGCCGCAGCTGCATGCAAGCACTTTTCTTTTCTTCTCAGTCCTCGGCTTTAGCAATGAGCCGCACTTAGGACAAAAAATTGTTGCCATATTCCGAAATCATTCCTCAAGCCAGGGCTTTAAATACTTTGTGATTTATAACTAAGGTAGCGAAGCTAGTTTGCAGGGTTGGAAAAGCTGCTTATTCCGGCTAGCTGCATCAAGTCCACAAACCATATCTTGACATACCCTAGGTAAGGCACTCTGAGAACTGCTTTTCCAAGGATTTGTTTTTCAAGGACTCTTGTCTCGTCAAGCTCATTGTCCCTTATCTGGGCCTTGTTGTTGTCGCCTTTTGTCTGGAATACCCACATGCTCATGTTATCTTTTTTTATAACCCTGTGGATGATTGGGTAGGGTTTTTTTGACTGGAAAACAATCACATATCCAATCTTTATGTCTGCAGGCTCCTTGCCCACCAAGAACATTATGTCTCCCCTGTTAAAGCCATTCTTGAAAGGATAGCTATCAAAGCCAGCCTTGGTGATATTAACGCCCAAGTAATAGTCTTCATTAGCAGTCCACCACTCATCAAAGCCTTGGTGATGCTCCATGCTGTTGCTCACCACTGCTACGATTGGGAAGTGCGTGCTGAAAATCAAGCCCAAGCCAGGATATACAATGAACTTAATGATAAGGTAAGCCAAGAGAATGTTGACTAGCCAGCTCCACATGGAATTGTCATGCCAGATGAAATACCAGAGCTTGCCATGCCATGTGGTAGGCTTTTTAAGCTCTTTTCTCCCTGTTTTTTTCTTTTTGCCTAACATATCACATAATGAAAAGATGAGGCTTAAAAAAGCTTGCGGTTTTAAATTCATATTTAAAGCCTATTTAAACCCTTACTAAAACTTTAAAAAGCCGGTTTGCTTCCCCTTTTTCTTAGGAAGAGGGGTTATGAGGTATGAAAGCTATTAACCTTACGCTTTGTTCTTGCAACCGGTACCTGGATAAGAACCAATGGAAGCCATACAAGAATGTTGAAAAGCTTGTTGCTGATAAGATAAAGAAGCAAATACCCACAGGCAAGATTAATATCGCGAGCCTTGAAATACCTCGCGCCCTCAAGGAGAAGAAGCAGCACGAGATCGTGGTAAGGGTGAAGAAAGATGAAAGAAGAGTCCCTGTCATTCTCAAGCTTGCCAAGTGCAACCTGTGCGAGAAAGAAGGCACGCAGTACTTCGAAGCCACGCTCCAGGTGAGAAGCAGTAATTATGACATTCTGGAGAAGAGCATTGAGTTCCTGCAGCGCAGGGTTAGTGAATTAAGGCACAAGGGGATATTCATCAACAAGACAGAACAATTGGATGATGGCTATGACTTGTACGTCACCAACAAGAGAATTGCCATGAGCCTTGGAAAGGAGCTTCAGGAGCGTTTTGGCGGAGAGTTCAAAGCCAGCCCCAGGCTCTTCTCAAAGAACAAGCAGACAAGCAAGAACATCTACAGGCTGAGCGTGTTTGTAAGGCTCCCGGGCTTTGAAAAGGGTGAAATCATCCTGGTAGATGAACGTGTTTACAAGGTTGAGAAGCTCGGCAGCAAGATAAAGCTCCTTGACTTGCTAACCAATAACTTAACCTTCACGGATTTCGCAAAGCTTGAATACGCAGTGATGAAAAAACACAGCACTTATGTATCCAGGACCCAGCCTTACCTTGAAGTGATAAACCCTTATGACTTCCAGTCGAGCATGGTGAGGAACAAGCCAAGCAACAGCTTTGAGCTCGGGCAGGAAGTAAAGGTCGTGGTGCACAAAGGGATATATGTTGTGGAGTGATAATTCAGTTGAGTAATGATTCAGTTTATTCTTCGCTTTTTCTCTCCTTTTTGTACTCTTCAACAATGTTCTTAAGAAGGTCTCTTTTCTTCAGGGCTTCGTCAATTGCTTTTTTTTCTGCAATGGCGAAATGAGCGCTCTCCCTAATTATCACTCCGTCTGGCTTGAGAAAAACAAATTCAGGCTCCCTGCTCTTCGGAATGTTCTGCGTGATAATAACTTTGACTTTGCCTCTCAGCTCATCAACTACTTTCTTGCTTATGCTTCCAGGATTCTGCACCATCAGGAGGTCTCCTTCCTCGATGTTGAGGAAGCTCTTCTTGGAGAACTCGTCCTGGCTTAAGTCAGACAGCTTTTTCACAAGCAAGCCTTTGCTCAGGTTGGCTATGAACTCGTTCACCCGCCTGAGTTCCTTCTCATAGTGCTGGGCCAACCGCTCATGCTCCTTGAGTTTTTTCGTGTAGTGCCTGATCCTTTTCTCCTTGAAATCTACAAGCGCCTCCCCGGGAGAACCCATCACTCTCTTACTTAGCTTTCTTAAGAGGGCATCCTTCTCATTAATCAGCTGCTTTAGCTCCCGGCTCTCTTCTTCTAAAAGAATTATTTTCTCCCGCATCTCTCTCAGCATCTTCTCGTTAAAAATAACTTTCTCAGTCTCCTTCACAATCTGCCTTGGAGTCTCAATTGTCCTTTCCTTGTCTTTCTGTTCAGCTATGTTCAGGGCAGCCTCAAGGGGCAGGTGCTCGTTGCGTATCATTATGAGCTTGACAGCCTCTTCAAGCTCTGCCTTGTTTTTCTCCTGGATAAATCGCTCAATCTTGGCAAAGAAGTTCCTGTGCTTTTCAAGGGCAAAGACAGCAGACGATAATGCGTCAACCTCGTGGGCGTTCAGCTTCACATCATATTTTTTTACAAGCATTCTTTTCTCATTCACTCGAAGGTCATATTTTGGATAGGAAAGCTTTGCTCCGAGCTTCACTGCCAGGCTCTCTGCAAACCATGGCGGAGGATTCTTGTCGCAGCCGACAAGCAAGGGCCTGCCAAAGCGGATTATGTTGTTGATGAGCTCGCTCATGCCGAAGTCCTTGCCAGAGCCGCTGGTTATGAATTCTCCCTTGTCATTGAGTATGGCATAGCCTAGTGTTGTTCCAGGGTCAACGCCTATTGTTAATAAGGCCATGCTCGGGGGGAAGATTTATTAATATATTAAGTTTCCTAAAAGGTGTTGAAAATGAGGAGTAAGGTGTTATGATGTACGAGCACATAAGAGGGCAGATAGGAATCATAGCCTGTAGGTCAGGCCGGCATTTTGCTGCAAAGGTGGCTAAAGAGCTAGAAGAAATAATTAAGAGTGAACTAGCTCTGGATGAGAGGCAGAAAGCGCTTGATATCATAAGGGACTCTGACGAGACTTGGTTTGGGAACACTGAGATGAAGACAGGCGTCGAGTTCATAAGAAACCAGGACATCTACATCTTTCAGGACGTTGAAAACAAGACAGAGGGAAGAAGCGTGAGCGATAACTTCATGGCCCTTAAGACAGCAATCGACAGCGCAAAGAGAGCGCATGCGCATTATATAACTGTAGTCATCCCGGTATTCCCTTTTGCAAGGCAGGACAAGCCAAGGGCTGATGAGAAGGGCGGCAAGAAATACAGGGAAGGGATAACTGCTGCAATGGTAGCAAGGGAGCTGGAAGATGCTGGTGCCTTAAACATCATGACTCTGGACATCCACAATGATGCAACCCCGGGATTCTTCAGGTCTGCCAAATTCGATAATCTTAGAGCCTCCAAGACTCTCCTTGATTACATCACGCAGAACATACCTTTGGATAACCTGGTCATTGTTGCGCCGGATGCAGGAGCAATCGGAAGGAACGAGTTCTTCGCCAACAAGCTCAAGAAAAAGCTCAAGATGATTTACAAGGAGCGTGATTATTCCACAGGAAACAAAGTTGAGAAGATGATACTCTTGGGAGATGTGAATGGCAAGGACGCCCTTGTGGTGGATGACATGATAGACACTGCAGGCACTGTGGTGAATGCTGTTGATCTATTAAGAAAGCACAAGGCAAAGAACATCTATTTTGCTGCCAGCCTCCCGCTTTTCAATCACCCTGCTGTTGAGCGCCTTGACAAGGCCTATAAGGATGAGATAATAACAAAGGTCATAGGCACTGACGTAGTCTATCATGGCGATAATTTCTCAGCAGAACACCCTTGGTATGTAGAGAAGAGCGTTGCAAAATACTTTGCCAAGGTCATCTACAACATCAACAAAGGAAGGTCAATCAGCAAGCTACTGGAATAGCCAGATACTTTCATTCATCATCATACTTGCCAAGCGCAGTCTGGCCTCTTCTTTTTCTCTCGCTAACCTGTACTTTCTCATCCCTCAGGTCCTCGCCGACCTGCTTCTTGATTGAGAGAGCAACTTGTTTTCCAATTAGCTGAGTGAGCAACGCGAGGTCTGCCTTTTTCACGTCCTCAATTCCCTTGATCTTGTTGTTGAATAACTTCCTGGCTCTTATTCTTCCAATGTTTCGCAGCCTTAACAATGGCAATAGCTCTTCTTTTGCGCCATAGGTTAATCTCGTCCTTAGCTTTGCAAGCTCTTTTATCAGTCCATGCAGCTTTATCAGCTTTGCAAGCTCTTCCGAGGAGTAGAGCAGCCAGTCTGCAAGGCCAAGCTTCACCCTTGTCTCTCCTGGCCTGATGTTGAACTTCTCAAGCAATGCTTCCTCATCAACTTCATTAATCCATTCATAGAAGAAGAGCGCAGTCTTGATGCTCTTGATATAATCCTCGTACTCTGGCTCGAACATGCTCGGCTCCAGGCTCAAAATTGAGGAGCTGAATTCATTGGCTTTTTCCTCGATTTGCTCATACTCGCTCACCTTGACATTGAGCAATGGCCTGAGCTCCAGAGTGAAAGAAACCATTTGCAGGAAAGAGAAGTCCTTTATTATCTTGCCTTCCCCACGCCTCATGCATGTTATCAGGTAATGGGCAGTGTAAGGGTCCAAGTAAAGCTGGCTGACTCTCTGTCCTATGAGCGTGGCTTCCAAATCCAGGTCTTTCTCTTCCTTTCTCTCATTTATTTCTATGAGCTCCCATTCCTTCAATGACTTGAGAATCCTGACTATTATCTCTTCCAGCAACTGAACATCACCAAACTGGTGGGCATAGAACGTCTTCTTGAAAAAATCCATAAGAGCTTTCTTGGTGTTGGCATAATCCGTGGCTATCAAGCTGAGCACATAAGTCCTCAGGACTGGCTCAACAGCAAGTTTGCTCAGAATCTCCTCTGGCTCACCCTCAACATAAGTCCGCATTATCCTGTCCTTCTCAGAATCAGTCTCTGCAAGGCAGATTGCCTCTCCGTACTCATCATTGAAATCAGGCCTTCCTGCCCTGCCGCAGAATTGCAGGAATTCAAGAACAGGAATCCAAGCCATGCCCCGCGGGGATGAGAAGCGCTTCAAGTCACGGACAATAACGCGGAAAGCAGGCAGGTTCAAGCCATAGGCCAGTGTCGGAGTTGCGCAGATAATCTTTATCACGCCCTCGCGAAAATTATCCTCAATAAGCTCCCTCTGCTGGGAATGCAGGCCTGCGTGATGAAAAGCAACGCCCTTCCTGATGCACAATGCAAGCCTCTGGCACTGCTTGGTCGGCCTGTCAAGCACACTCATTATCTTTGTTGCGAGCTCTTCGAGCTTTTGCTTTTCACCTTCATCTTCAATCTTCATCTTGGCAGCGATGCGCTCAGCCTCTGCCTCTGCACTGCTCTTCGTATTCACAAACACAAGGGCCTGCTTCTTCTTCTCAAGAGTGTCAAGGCAGATGTTAAGGACAGCATTATCATACACGTGCTTAATCTTAGAGGTTTTTTGCATTAAAAATGGTTAAAATAAGTGGTATTATAAAACTTTTCACTTTAAGAGCAAACTTTCATTCAATTAGCACATGATTTACTCAGCCAATTTTTTCTGAGGCGGTTTCCAATTCTCAAAGCCAAGAAGCTCACGGATAATCACATCGCACTGAGACTCTACCTGTTGTCTGGATATTTGCATAGCAGCTCCCACACAGTATAGCTTCCAGCCAAGTTTTTCTAATCTTTCATACTTTCTGTTATCCCCCTCCTGCCTTTGCTTAAGTTTTTTCTCACCATAAAAGGGAAAGAAGTGAGCAGGGCCCTGTACTTCAATTGCCACTTTTAGTGAAGGAATTGATATATCAATTTCTTGATTTTTTAGAACGCTCCAGTCACTATGTTTAACTTCTTTCCCTGCAAGTGCCTGCGAAAAATAATTGTACACATGTTTTTCTATCTTTGAGCCTTCCCTAGCAGCCTTAGCAATACCACGCGCATTTTTTTTCCTAAATTCCGGGTCAGCCCATAACTTAGCATTTATTTGTCTCCACGCAGGGTCTAGCCACCTTGTTTTCATTTTTATACTACTTCGTTCACGCCCTTCTTCCGAACGAGACAGATTTCTAAGATGTTCAATATTTTCTTTTGAATTTATCATTCGCTTATGCCCTTCATTCCATCTTTTTTTATATTCAGGGTTTAACATTCGTTTGGCATGTATCTCATTTCCATGTTTCTTTTGGCATTCTATGCCTCTTCGTAGGTTTTTGTCATACTTCTCCTTGTTTTTTTCATAAGATTCCTTTCTTAGAATTGTCATCTTTCTCCTGTATTCTTCATTTTTCCATAGGTCTTTAGCAGTATTTAGAAATTTTGATGATCTTGAAAGATTCAATTTTAATGCTCTTTGACGAATAGCTTCCCATTTTCTGTTAGGCAGATGCGCCATAATGTCTTCTCTGAGTATATCATAATACATTTTTCTAAGTATATCATCTTCCTCTTCTTTCCATCTGCGAGGCGGATAGCTTTGTTTTACTAGTTTGATAGTAAGTTTTCGCATAAGGATAAAGGGTTGGGTTATACTTAATAAATTTTTTCTGTCTCAAACTCGCTCCTCAGCGAAATTCTAAGAAAAATAGACTGTATATGTTCTTTTAGAGAACTGAAATATAAATGAGCCCGCCGTGATTTGAACACGGGACCCTTGTCGGCGTTAAAAGGTTGATTTTTAACACTCACGATGTCTAGCTGGCTTGCCAGATTTGGCAAAACTATTATCAGTCGTGTGCTCCAGCCAGGCTAAGCTACGGGCTCAAATGAAAAAACGCCTCCAGCCGGATTTGAACCGACGACCGCGCGGTTTCTACGACGCCCTCAGAAACCCTGTTTCTGGGGCCCTCGCGCTTGCGCGCTACGGGTAACAGCCGCGAGCTCCACCGCTAAGCTATGGAGGCATTCGTATATATTAATAGGCAAATGAACTTATAAATGGTTTATATAGTTTTCTTTTCATGCATAAATAGAAAGAGTAGTTTTTAAAGCTTCTTAACCCGCGGACCTTCTTTCGTGTCTTCAACAGCATAGCCTTTGGATTTTATCTCATCCCTGAGCTTGTCTGAGAGTTTGAAGTCCTTGTTCTTCCTCGCCTCTTCCCTCTTCTGTACCAGCGCCTCTATTTCATTATCTATGCTTCCCTGGTCAAGGCTCATGAAGTCAAAAAGCTCATCTATTTCCTTCATCAGGGCATGCACTCTCTTGCCTGGCTTTCCCTTGGTGTTCACTTGCCTAACAAAATCAAATAATGCTGCCAAGGCATTGGGTGTGTCAAAGTCATCATCAAGGCAAGAGTAGAACTTATGGCTGAACTCCGTGATGGCAGCCTTGTGCTCCTTGTCATCATAATCTCCTTTTATGGCGCAGGTGAAGTCCTTTAGGCGCTGCAAACCATTCTTGGACTGCTCCAGCACCTGGGGAGTGAAGTCAATAGTTGTCCTGTAGTGATTGCTCAGGAAGAAGAATCTTAATGTCTTGTAATCATAGCTTTTCAAGGCTCCTTCTAGTGTCAGGAAATTACCTTTGCTCTTGCTCATCTTGGCTGAGTTGATGTTAAGGAAGCCTGTGTGCAGCCAGTACCTTACAAATGGCTTCTTTCCAGATGCTGCTTCCTGCTGCGCAATCTCTGCCTCGTGGTGCGGGAATATCAGGTCTATTGCTCCTCCGTGCAGGTCGTATTGCTGGCCGAAGAAATGCTCTGTTATGGCAGTGTCCTCTATGTGCCAGCCAGGCCTGCCCTTGCCAAGCTCAGTCTCCCAGAAAGGCTCGCCTTCCTTGTAGAACTTCCACAGGCAAAAGTCTCCCTTGCTCTTCTTGTCAGCGTTCTCGTCAATCCTTGACACTGCATCATTATCTTGGAGCTCTGTCCTTCTAGACAGCTTTCCGTAGTCAGGGAATTTCTTGAGCTCATAATAAACTCCGTCCTTTATCTTGTAGGCAAAGCCCTTGTCCATGAGAGCCTTTACCTGGTTGACAATCTCATTTATGCGGTCAGTTGCCCTTGCGTACTCAGTGACAGAAGTGATGTGCAAATCAGCCATGCCTTGCTTATAGATGTCCTCGAATTTCCTGGCAAGCTTCTCAGGCGTGGTTTTTGCCTCAGCAGCCCTCTTTATTATCTTGTCATCAATGTCAGTTATGTTCTGCAGATAGAATACTTCGAACCCCTTCTTGCGTAGGTATCTGGCAATGAAATCAAACTGGGTATAAGTCTTAGCGTGGCCAAGATGAGGAGCATCATAGACAGTCGGTCCACAGACGAACATGTTCACCTTCCCAGCATGGATAGGCTTGAACTCCTCCTTCTTCCTTCCCAGCGTATTATAGACTTTTAATGCCATAATACACACTAATAATATATAGGCTTTTTTAAAGGTTGCTAAAAAGAACTACAAGAAGTGTTAGAACTCCTTAATCCTGTTGTTTCTTCTGATGTAAGATATTATGCCAAATATCAAGAAGAAAAAACCTGCAACCAAAGCCAAAATACCAAGATAAAATACCCAAGGCGAGTTCTCAAATAATTTTATAATGGCTACACTGAACAAAAATGAGCCAAAGGCTGTTCTGAGATAAGCCAGAAAGGTCCTCTCATTTGCTAAAAAGGTTCTGCTCTGTGCAAGTTTATTCCTTTTGCTTAAGTCTGATTCCATAAAAGGCTTGATGTTCCAAAAGAACTTATAAATTTTTCCACTTTAAAGCACCTCATTTTTAAAAGTCACATGAGAGCTCACTTCTTCATCGCTATGAACCATCTCTTCTTGTTCTCAAACAAGGGGTTGCTCTTCCATCTTGTCAAGAAAAGCTTGAGCTCCCATTTGGTGAGCGGGCCGTACCACGGGTCATAGAGATGGATGTATTTGTCATCAATTCCTCTGAGCACGGCGTAATGGTAGAAATCCTCTGGCGGGCGATAGGAAACAATAACAACATAGCCTTTTTGCTGAAAATCCTTCAAATCTTTGATAGTGGCATTGCTGAACGAGACATAGCGGAGGTCGTAGAGCCAGGCTGCCTTGGCCATGTTCTTGTGCAAAGTACCCTGCAAGATGTTGGTCTTGAGAGCCTTGACAAGCTCCTGCTCAGGCTTCTTTACTCCAAAACGCTCAAGAGCCATGCGCATGCAGGCCGGACCGCATGTATTGAACTTCTGCTGCCTGTGATATGGAAAGTCCATGGAATCTTTTTCTTATATCCCAGATATATAAATGTTAAGTTTTAAGAATAATTATTTAAACTCACAGGACAAAAGTGCAAGAATGCTCTTCAAAAAAGACGAACTGAGAATACTATGGCCTTTTTACCTGCATGCTCTAATCTATGGTCTGTCCATGATCATTTTCCCTTTCATGATCATTTATTTCAGGAACCTCGGGTTTTCTTTCTTCCAGATTGCTGTTCTGTGGTCTGCATTTAGCATTAGTAGTTTCCTCTTTGAAATCCCGACAGGAGCTTTTGCAGATGGCTTCAGCAGGAAATATTCTACGATTCTGGGCCTATTCCTAGCAGGAACTGCTATTTTGCTAATCCCCTTGTCCAATAATTTTTACCTGCTGATCTTCCTCTGGTCTTTTGTAGGCTTTGGCATGACCTTTATAAGCGGGGCACAGGAATCTTGGGTTGTGGATAATCTCAATCATTACAATAGAAAGGACTTGAGCCAGGAGTTTTTCATAAAAAACTACAGCATATCCAGTATCGGTATGATTTTTGCTCCAATCATAGGAGCATTCATTGTGAAAAACAGCGCACTAAGAATACTATGGTTGGTGAGCGGAGCTGGGTTCCTCATGGGAGCCTTTATTCTAACATTATTCGCGACAGAAATGTACAAGCCAAAAAAGCTTAGTATAATAAACTCTCTCAAGAAAACCTGGAAAAATAGCAAAGAAGGCGTGAGGTTTTCTCTTTCGCACAGGACTGTTTTCCTGTTAATCCTTGGAAGCGTATTCATTGGCCTGCTTCTTTTTGGGGAGAATGGTTGGCAGCCATTCATGGTAAATCTATCTATGCCTCAGTATGCTCTTGGCTTTGTGTATTCTGTGGTTGCAATCGGTTGGGTTCTTTGTCCTTTTATCCCAAAGCTTTTCAAAAAGTTGAGTGTGATAAAGGCTGTAGTGATAGTAATCATAGTAAGGATGATGCTTCTCTTTTCTGTATTGCTCATCCGCCCTCCATTTTACCTGTTAGCCGCAGCAGTGCTGGTCTTTGACCAAAGTTTCAAGGCAATGTCAGATCCGTTGCTGTTCAATTATATCCATAATTTCATCCCGACAAGAATTAGAGCAACAATAATATCAATTAAGAGTATGAGCATTCAAATAGCTGCTGCTTTATCAGGGCTTATCGCAGGAGTGCTCCAGGACATTCTTGGACCGCAGATAGTCCTTGCTCTTGGCGGCTTGTTCGGCGTCTTCGCAATAGCAACCTTTCTGAAAATTAAGGATTAGGGATTCTTTGCGCTATTGAAAAGAATTTTCTGAATCTTTTTGAAAAAATAAAAAAATTTCAAAATCATAATATTTAAATATAAGGTTTCACACATTATTGATATTAAAAACTTTATAGACGAGCAAAAAAGAGACGCGAATTAATTGAAAAAACAACATAAAATATTTTGGGGTGATCTTGTAGACTCTACTACGCATAGAAAATGAACCAGACTTCTGAAATTGATTCCACTAATGATGAAGAGCCTGGCGGTTGTCGCAGGCCTCCTCTCAATCACACCCAACAACCATCGAATCAGTGCTATACCTATTCTTTTCATGAAAGATTCAAAGGAGGACAATGATACACCATGAACCTAAGAGAGTTTTATGAGAAATACCCTGAATGCACGGATGACGTTCAGAAGGTTAAGAGAGTTTATCCCATGAAAATTTCTGAATATTATTTAGGCTTAATTAAGGAGAAGGGCGATCCTATCTGGAAGCAGTGCATCCCCGACCCTAAGGAGCTGGAAGATAATGTTAATAATGAGGATCCCTTGCTGGAGGAGGAGTACACTCCTGTGCCTTGCCTTGTGCACAGATACCCTGATCGAGTATTGCTGCTTGCCAGCAACAAGTGCGCCATGTATTGCAGGTTCTGCACCAGGAAGAGGAAAGTAGGCAAGGAAGTAGTCATTACCATGGAAATGATACAGAATACCATTGATTATATCAGGCAACACAAGGAAGTAAGGGATGTCATACTTTCTGGCGGAGACCCATTAATGCTTGATGATAATACCTTGGAGTGGATTATCAAGAGCATAAGGGAGATTCCTCACATTGAGATCATAAGGATTGGGACCCGAGTACCCTGCACCCTGCCTGAGCGCATCACTCCAAAATTGGTTGAGATGCTCAAGAATTATCACCCAATATATATGAATGTGCACTTCGAGCATCCGGCAGAGATCACTGCTGAGAGCAGCAAGGCCTGCGCATTGCTCGCAGATGCAGGCATTCCCTTGTCAAACCAGGCAGTCCTGCTCAAGGGCATTAATGATGATCCGAAGGTGCTGAAGGAATTATTCCACAAGCTCCTGGCCATAAGAGTCAAGCCTTATTACTTGTATCAGGCCGACCAGGTGAAGGGGACAGAGCACTTCAGGACAACTATTGAAGAAGGCATTGAGACTATGCATAAGCTTATCGGCTTCACATCAGGCATGTGTATACCTTACTTTGTCGTGGATGCTCCTGGCGGAGGAAAAATTCCTTTGCTGCCAGAGTACGCCCAGTACAGGACAGAGGAAAGCTTGTTCCTCAAGAACTTTGAAGGCAAGATAATAGAGTACAAGAATCCTGTGCAGCAAAAGGCAAAGAAGAGGCAGAATGGCAAGATGAAGATTGCTGTTGTCTTCAACCTGAAGAAAGAGGCTCCTAAGAACCTGCCTGAGGATGCTTATGCTGAATTCGACGAGATAAACGTGCCCTTGGCCATCAAGAATGCCTTGGAGAAGAAGGGCTACATCGCAGAGCTGGTTGAGGCCAATGAGGCTTTTGCTGACAAGATAAAAAAGGGCAACTACAACTTCGTGTTTAACACTGCAGAGGGCTTGAATACAGGAGCAAGAGAGAGCCAGGTGCCTGCGATACTTGACATGCTAGGAGTGCCATACACTGGCTCTGGAGTCTTGACCCAGGCAATCACGCTTGACAAGACAAAGACCAAGGAGATCCTGCTCTATCACGGAGTTCCGACTCCGGGTTACCAGCTGTTCAATCATTGGGATGACAAGATAAACTCTGACTTGATGTTCCCGCTGATTGTCAAGCCGAATGCAGAGGGCTCGTCAAAAGGCATCAGGAATAATTCTCTTGTCAACAATGAGAAGGAGCTCAGGAAGCTGGTCAAGTATGTAATCACGAATTACAAGCAGCCAGCACTCGCTGAAGAATACCTTGAAAGCAGGGAATTCACAGTAGGCGTGCTCGGGAATAATCCTCCAAAGGTGTTGCCCATTGTTGAGGTGACTTTTGATTACCTGCCTCCTGGAGTGAACAAGTTCGACTCTTACGAAGTTAAATGGTACTGGGACAACCCCAATAACCCTGTGGACCCGATAGTGTGCCCTGCAAATGTGGATGAGCAGCTTAAGAGAAGAATTGAGGAAGTGGCTCTCAGGACTTTCAAGGCATTAGGCATTGTTGACTTGTGCAGGATTGACATGAGACTGGACAGGGACGGAATACCACATGTAATTGATGTGAATGCCTTGCCAGGAATGATGCCTGACCCGTTGGAGAATTCAAGATTCCCCAAAGCCTGCTACGCTCTGGGCATGAGTTATGACAAAATAATCAATACAGTACTCAACGAAGCCATGAAGAGGTATGGCTTGCTCGCAGTGACTAAGAAGGTGAAGAATGAAAGTAGGAATACTTTACAACTTCGTTGAGCAGGTTGAACACGGCAGGGACTTGGACAAGCTGGCGGACAATGAAGTTCTGGAAACATCGCACGCTGTAAAGTCAGCCCTTGAGAAGAAAGGGCATATTGCTGTTCTGGAAAGGCTGAAACCGAGAGAGCTGAGAAAATTAAAATCCAAGTATGACTTAATCTTTAATCTTGCAGAAGGAATCGGCGGGGACCCGTTGAAAGAGCCGAAGATAGCTAAGGTTTTTGAAAAAGCAGAGCTGCCCTTCACAGGCGCAGGCTCAAAAGCACTTGCTCTCTGCCTTAACAAGGCAAAAGCCAAGAAAGTATTGGCAGACAATGGGATTCCAACTCCGAAATATCAGCTCATCAGAAAGCTACCTGCAAAGGTCAGCAAGAAATTAAGCTTTCCTCTCATCATCAAGCCAGTGCACGAGGACGGCAGCATAGGCATAAATTCTGATTCTGTCGTGAACAACGAGGAAGAGTTCAATAGGAAAGTCCAGGAAATGCTGGAAGTCTACAAGCAGCCAGCGCTGGTCGAGGAATACATTGATGGAAGAGAAATCAATGTGGCTCTCATCAGCAACGGAGAGAAACTCCAGGCGCTCCCTCTTTCAGAGATTATATTCGAATTCCCAGAGGGAGTCCCAAAAATAGTTTCTTTCGAGGCCAAATGGGTGGATGATTCCCTGCTGAACAAGAAAAGCATTGGCAAGTGCCCGGCAGACGTCCCAGAGCAGGTAAAGGAGAGAATAATAGAGCTCGCAAAGAAAGCATTCCTTGCAATGGGCTGCTCTGATTACGGTAGAGTTGACTTCAGGTTGCGCGGAGACGAGCTATATGTGCTGGAGGTCAACCCAAATCCTTGCATCAACCCTAACGGCGCAGGCTTCATACGCTCCGCAGTAGCTGCAGGATATGATTATGACGGTATAATCAACAAGATTGTTGAAATCGCGAGCGAGAGGCACTCTCAAAGTAAAAATTCATAAAAAAGGATAAAAAATAATCAGGAAACAAAAAAATTTTAGAAAAATATTTTTCTTGCGAAACATTTTTAAAATCCAGAAATAAAAAAATATATGAAAATAACACATTAGTCTTTTATCGTCGATAATTTACTAATACAAATTTATCAGAGAAATCAACAACCTCACCCTAAAGCCGTCAAAAATGAAAACATTTTTGGGCGCCAAAAGCAAAGCTTTTGAGCGGGCAAGGTATGTTGGTACGAAAAAAAGCATTAAGCGAGGTTGTTGATCCAAAAAAAAGAAACAATCCTCGCTGTAAACAACGAGGTATGCTTTTTTTGTAATCAAAAAATGAAAGTCGCCATTATTTATTCGGGAGGAGAGCTCACAACGCAGCAGCCTGAAGACTACAAGGGAAGGAATGACGAAGGCAACCTGCAGGACGTGATGAACGCATTGACAAGCCTAAACCATGAAGTCGTCAAGGTGGATGCGAACGAGAGCATCTTCCAGAGATTACTCGAGCTCAAGGGCCAAGTTGATGTCCTGTTCAACCTTGCAGAGGAAGGCTACAATCTTGACATCGGCACAGAGCCGCACATGGCAGCCTTGTTCGAGATGCTCGGCTTCAAGTTCACAGGCTCTAATTATCTCTGCCTTGCGAGCTGCCTGGACAAGGCAAGAGCGAAGCAGCTTTTTGTGGTCAATGGCTTATCCACGCCGAACTTCATGATTTTCAACAAGGAAATAAATCCGGATGTTAAGATTAATGGCTTGAAATTCCCTCTGATAGTCAAGCCTGGGAAGAGTGACGGGAGCGTGGGCATAAGGCGGAATTCTGTGGTGGAGGATGTCGAGCAGCTAGTCCTGAAAGTCAACGAGATAATCCAGACCTATGAGCCGCCTGCGCTGGTCGAGGAATTTATTGACGGGAGAGAAGTTAATGTAGGCATCCTTGGCAACAAGAGGCTGACCGTGCTTCCTATGTCAGAGATAATATTCAATCTCCCGCCTGAAGAATGGAACTTTGTTCCATACGAAGCCAAATGGCTTACCAAGACCAAGTATTACAAGGGCACCACACCCAAGTGCCCTGCAGAGATTGAGCCTGAGCTGAAAGATGAGATTGAGGAGCTGGCAAAGAAAGCCTATACTCTCATGGGAGTGAGAGGATTCGGCAGAGTGGATTTCAGGATTGATGCAAACAACAAGCCCTACATACTAGAAGTGAACCCTAACCCTGACATTTCAAGAGATGCAGGGCTGGCAAGGATGATTCAGGCTCACGGCATGACTTATGAGGAATTAATAGAAAAAATCCTGAGGATGGGAATAAACAAGGATGATCAGGAGCTAAGGATTCTCATTTGATCGAGATGCTTTTTCTAAAAATTTATAAACAACCTATTGCATTATTTCTTAATGCCTGAACAAAAGAGGTTGAACAGGAAGTTCATTGTTGTTACAGGCGGCGTTCTCTCTGGCTTGGGAAAAGGAGTAGCCACAGCTACCATAGGGAATCTTATTACCAAGGCAGACTTAAAGGTTGTCCCTATCAAATGCGATGGCTACTTGAATGTTGACCCTGGCACCATGAATCCGACTGAGCACGGAGAGGTGTTTGTGCTTGATGACGGCGGGGAAGTGGACATGGACTTTGGCCATTATGAGCGTTTTCTAGGAGTGACTTGCAAGTTCAACTGGAACCTCACCATGGGAAAGGTTTACGAAGCAATAAGATTAAAAGAGAGGCATGGAGATTACCTAGGCAAGACAGTCCAGCTCATCCCTCACGTAACTGATTACATTAAGGAATGGTTTTATAGGGTTGCTGACGAGGAGAAGGCAGACGTGGTCATGATAGAAGTCGGCGGAACAGTCGGCGATATTGAGAATGAATTGTATATTGAGGCATGCAGGCAGCTGAAAAGAGAAGTCGGAACAGAAAACATAATTTATGTCCACCTCACTTATATCCCTATTCCTGACAATGTGCATGAGCAGAAGAGCAAGCCGACCCAACAATCAGTAGCCCTGCTCAGGGAGAGAGGCATAGAGCCTGACATAGTCATCGGCAGGTGCTCTGAATACCTGGAGCCTGGCATTAAGAAGAAGATAAGCATTTTCTGTGGAGTGGAGGAGAAGGCAGTAATCAGCGGAGTGGATGTTGATTGCGTCTACAAGATGCCTGTGGTCTTCTCAAACGAAGGCATTAATGAAATCATAAAGAAAAGGCTAGGCATTGATTCCGGGGTCAGGCCTGAGTGGAAAAAGCTTGTTGACAACCTTGACAAGCTTGACAAAACTGTGAGCATCGCAATCTGTGGCAAGTACACCAAGCTCGAGGACTCCTACGCAAGCATTCTTGAGGCGCTAAAGCACTGCAGTGCAAACCTGAAAACAAAGATTAATGTCAAGATGATAGAGACTACTAATATGAAAAGCCCTGCTGACGCAAAAAAACTTCTCCAAGGCATTAACGGGGTTATTGTGCCAGGGGGGTTTGGAAGCCGTGGAGTCGAGGGCAAAATAGAAGTGATAAGGCATTGCAGAGAGAATAACATCCCCTTGCTAGGAATCTGCTTGGGGCTTCAGCTCTCAGTGGTTGAATTTGCCAGGAATGTGTGCGGCTTAAAAGATGCAAACACAACAGAAGTAGAGCCGAAGACAAAGCATCCTGTCATTGACATACTGCCAGAGCAGAAAAAAATAACTGACAAAGGCGGGACAATGCGGCTAGGCGCTTACCCTGCTGTCATGCAACAGGGCAGCATTATATGGGCGCTTTACAATAAGCAAAAAGAAGTTTCTGAAAGGCATAGGCACAGGTATGAGATCAATCCTGAATACCATGAGGTATTGCAGAAGCATGGGCTTGTATTTTCAGGCATGAGCCCTGACAAGAAGCTTGTGGAATTCATTGAGCTGCCCAAGGGCAAGCACAAATACTTTGTCGGAACCCAAGCTCACCCAGAGCTTAAAAGCAGGCTGGAAAAGCCAGGGCCATTGTTCTATGGATTGATAAAAGCATGCTTGAACTAGGATTTTGAGCTCGAATCCTACAGCACTGGCAGCAATTCTTCTAATTCATATTTTGAAAGCTTTAAATCATCCTTGATTAGCTCTGGTTCGTATGCTTGAGATTTCTCAATCTCTTTCCTTTTTATCCTGACAAAATCAGCAAGGAATCTTTCTCCCACAACGCTCTTTACCAGCTCGCTCTTCTCTGCCAGGGCAAGGGCTTGCTCAAGGCTTCCTGGAAGGCTCTTAATGCCGAGCTTGTCCCGTTCATCCTGGTTTAGCTTGTACACATTGAGGTTGCTGGGCTCTGGCCGGGGCAGTTTCTCTTCTATTCCTTTTATTCCTGCGCTTAGCATCATGGACAGGGCAAGGTAAGGGTTGGCTGCGGGGTCTGCGCTTCTGAGCTCCAGCCTTGCAGCTTTCTCACGGCCAGGCTCATACTCTGGCTTTCTTATGAGGTTGGACCTGTTCTGGGGGTCCCAGCAGATGTAAACCGGGGCTTCATAGCCAGGAACAAGCCTCTTGTAAGAGTTAATCCACTGATTAAGGAAAGCTGTGATTTCTGGCGCATGCTTCATCAAGCCAGCCATGTACTGGTAGGCTGTTTCTGAAAGCTCGTATTTATCATTTTTGTCATAGAACAGGTTTTTTCCGTCCTTGAATAATGACTGGTGGACGTGCATGCCGCTGCCATTCTGGCCAATGACTGGCTTTGGCATGAAGCTTGCGAACAAGCCATGGGCATGAGCCACTCTCTTCGCCACATGCCTGTAGAGCATCATGAAATCAGCCATGTCTAGCGCGTTCATGTAGTGCACGTCAACCTCGTGCTGGCTAGGAGCAGCCTCGTGATGGTCGTACTCAAAATGATAGCCCATCTCAGAAACCAAGAGCTGGATTTCCTTTCTCACCGCTCCATGCCTACCCCCTTTGAAATATCCGCCTTTGTCAACAAGGACTGGCTTGTCGTTGATAATAACAGGGTTGCCTGAGTCGTCTGACTTGAAAAGGAAGAACTCTAGCTCTGGTCCGACATTAAAGGTGTCTGCGCCTGTGACTTCCTCTGCTTTCTTAAGAGCTTTTTTCAGTTTTGTCCTTGAATCATAAACATATTCGCCATTCTTAGGGTCAACCACGTCCCCGAATATTATGAGCTCTTTCCAGCTTCTCTCAAAGCCAGGGGTCTTGGTCTGGTAAGCCACTGGGAAAACCCTTGCAGTGGTCGGGTCGAAAAAAGCCAGCTTGTCGCTCTCCTTGATTCTTTCAGGGTAAAGCGAGGATGCATCAAAGCCTTTTTTCAGGGCGTTCTTATCAATTTCCCTGACAGGAATAGTGAAGCTGCACTCTCTCTCACCGAGCATGTCTGCTGTTATGAACCTAACAAACCTTATCTCTGGCGTGTTGAGTAAGGTATTGAGTAAATCATCAATGTCTTCAAATCCGTAATTCTTTATCTTTCTTTCTTTCGAGTCAAATTCTTCTTGTATCATAAGCCACCTCCAAATTCATAAAGCCAAAAGCCAGAAATACATATAAATACTTTTAGGCATTTTTTTTATAATAATGTTCAATAAAAGAGAAAAATTTAAATAAACGTTTAATTTTCATCCCAATAATAACACTTTGATAAAACAAGTGTTTAGATGGAGGTTGGGCAGATGAAACAGGCAGAAATCGAGATTGATGATGCTGATAAGAGGATAATTAATAACCTGATTGACAATGCCAGGTTTTCTTACAGACAACTGGCTGGCAAAGTGGGCGTTTCAGTAGCCACTGTCATGAACAGAGTCAAGAAGCTTGAAAAAACAGGAGTGATTGTCAAGTACACTATCGGCGTCAAGTATTCGCTAATAGGATATGACATGCAGATCATCATGGATGTGCGCATTGCCAAGGGAAAGCTCTACGAAGTCGAGGACAAGATTGCAAAGCACCCAAATGTGTTCGCAGTCTACGACAACACAGGGCCCTTTGATGCAACCATAATAGCCAAGTTCAAGGACAGGAGAAGCGCTGATGCCTTCATCAAGAAAGTCCAGACTTATGATTTTGTCGAGAGGACAGAAACCAAGCTGCTCCTGAGCACAGTGACCGAGCACATGATAAAGCTGCCCATTGATTAAGGAAGGGATTGAATATTTAATCAGAAAACAATCCTCACGCTCTTGAATCCTTCTTCAACCAACTCATTAATGTTAAGCTTTGCCTCCTCGTACTCAACTTTCTCAAGTCTTGAAGTTGTTGCTGGGTGCTGAGGCAGGTATGGGCAGCCCGGGCTCTTCTGGATTGACATTTCATAAGTCCCAATCTTCCTTGCTATCTTGATTGTGTCATTCTTGTCAAAGCTCAGGAGCGGCTGAAGGACTTTCATCTTCACAGCGCGCTGAATCACCACCATGTTATCCAAGGTCTGGCTGGCTACCTGGCCCATGTTCTCTCCTGTAATCAGAAAATCGCATTTCTCTTTATCTGCTAGCTTCTCTGCGATTCTTAGCATCATTCTCTTGCAATAGATGCAGGTGAAGCGGGGATTGCAATTCTCACGATACGCATCGTGTGCATGCCTGAGCTCTGCAAAAAATAATTGCCTGACACCGACCTTTTTTGCCAAATCAACTACTTTTTGGTTTTCCTTATCATTATCCCAGAAATTAAAATGCAGGGCGATCACTTCCACTCCTTTCTCAGCCATCATCTTGCTAGCCACTGGGCTGTCAATGCCTGAGCTGAGTAAGAGTAAGCCTTTCATAAAAATAAGGTAATAAAAAGAGTTTATAAGGGTTGCTGCTAAATAATTTAGTATCAAATAGTAGTAACTTTTATAAATAAGCCTTGCTTGCCATGGAAAAATGAAAAGAGCATTAAGCACACTGCTGATATGTTATGTATTAGCTAATGGTCAAATAAATTTGTCACCCAGCCAGCAGGCTTCTGTTAGCCCAGCCAGCAAGGCAAGCGCAGCAGAAATAAAAAAAGAAAGCACTGTAGCTCCTGAGGGCTTTGAAAGCCTTGATTACCTTGTTTACAAGAAGCAGTTCAAGGAATTCATCTTTGCAGACATAAGTGAGGGCAAGGCAGTTTACTTCGCTAACAACAAGCCTTACTTCTTTGAGGTTGCCTCTGGAGCGCATAGAGGAGCAAAAGAAATGGAATTTGACGACAAAACACCACGAGGCCTTTACTATGCGTGCGGCAGCTATCCATCAAAGCTTTACCAATTCTTTATCAGAGTCTCGTACCCGAACCTTGATGATGCAAAAAGAGGCCTTAAGCTTGGCATAATCACACAAAAACAATACGACGTAATAGTATCTGCTAATAAAGCAAAAGGAATCCCGCTGCAAAACACTTCCTTAGGAGGTGACATAGGAATACACGGCCCAGAAATAATTCATACAGACGATGAAATATATATCCTAGCAACTCAATTTAACTGGACTCAGGGCTGCATCTCAACCAACTCACAGAATATTGAATACCTGTATAAAAATATAAAGGAGGGCACTCCAATCATAATTCTTGATTAGAAAAGAAAAAGCATTTCCTAATTGTTTTTTATTTTTCATTTCTTCATTTTTCATTTCTTCTTGCACACAAACATTGCGTGGTCTCTCTCAAAAGGCTCTAGGTCCCTGTAATCAACCAGCACCATGCTGCTCTGCTCCAGCTGCCTTCTCACTTCCTTGAATATCTCATGAGGCTTCTGTGCAACATCAACACTCCTTGCCTTGACTGCCAAGAGGCCGAATCCTCCTTTTTTCAGGAAGGCATCGCAGTTCTTGAGGAAGATTCCAACCTGGTTCCTCTGGGCAATGTCCTGGAAGACAACATCAACTTGCTTTGTGATTAAGTCCTTGTACTCTTCAGGGTGATTAGCATCTGCGAGTATTGGCGCCATGTTCATCCGTTCTTCGCACACAAAGACCAGGTCTCTGACAACCCTGGGCGTGTTGTCAACGCAGAACACAAAGCCTTCGCTGCCAACCAGGTCTGAAACATAGCTTGAAGTAAATCCGTGTGCTGCGCCAAGGTAAAGTACTATGTCCTTGTCTTTTATCCCTATCTGGGACACGCCTTTCTTGATTGCAGAGCCTAGCTTGCTCCTGCTTACGTCCCAGCTCCTGTATTCTTCTCCGCGCTCCCTGACTAGTTCCTCTCCAAAGAATTTCTTTCCAGGAGTCAGGTTCTTAGTGTAAAGCAGCCTCCTGTTCTTTTTCTCATCAAAAACATTGAACTTGTTTATCTCTTCCAACACAATCACTCCTAATATTCATTAATTCCTAAACACCAGCTTGTACAGGATTATCCTGCTCAGGCTTACGCTGTACATTATCACGCTTATCACTAAAAATATTATTATCATGAAATTAATCCTCAGGTGCAATGACAGCAAGCCCAGGACGAGGGCTGCGTGCCCGATCATTATGTAGCTTGAGGTGTGCTCAAAATAATTGCGTTTCTTGCCTGTCTTGTGCACGTTCTCCTCGTAAATCATCCAGAAGTAAAACAAGAAGCCTATGAGCAGCGTGATTATATAGAACATGGTATTGAGCTTGTACCAATAAAAGACAAATCCCAATACTATTATCAGCAGCAGTGTAAGGAACTCCTGCTCGAACAACAACAGCTTATCATGCCTGCTTATCTTCATGCCAACCCACCCCTCTTACTTGAATCTCTCCTCTAATTCTTTTAATAATTTGTCAGCAACAAATGCTCCTTTAAAATAATCCATCCTCACAGCAAGGAATATCTTGTCAGCCAAAGCCCTAGCAGCCTTGCCCTTCTCGTCCTTCTTAGCCTTCTGGACCAGCTGGTGCTGGAGCAAATAGCCGTACTTGGGAGGCCTAGCGCCAGTCCTTATATGCCTGAACAAGGCTTTTTCTGCGCCGAGCAGCTGGACAGTGCTGCTCCTCATCATCGCCAGCTTCTTCAGGCTGCCTGCCTCTCGCAAAAGCTTTGCACCAATCACTGCGCCAGTCAGTGTTAACAGGTTAGGGCAATAATTCCGCATTCTTTCCTCGAGGTATTTTTCCAGGACAGCTGCTTCCTTGTTCAAACCCTCAATCACTTTTGCAAGAATAAGTATGGGCTCTAGGTCTTTCTTTTCCAGGTCAGCGCCCATGGTGTCATGAATCTTCAAATCTTTCATGAGCTCTTTCTTGTCCTTAGCCAGGATTAATCTGATGAAGGTGTTATGCTCCTCTGTTCTCTTGTCAAGCTCTGGAAGGTGCAAAGAATACCATTCCCTGAGCCGCTTGCTCAGGTTATTCGCTATCTTCTGCAGTTCCTCAACATTGTTGACGCAGTTGATTATGAACAAGTCAGGATTGACACTCTCCCTGACGCCCTTCTTTGCAAGCTCCAGGTTCTTCTTCCTCAAATCAGCCAGCTTAGCCATTATCCATAATTAATGCAGGGAATCTTTTAAATGTTGCTATAAATGAGCCAAGTATAAGTCTTTTTATTGAATAAAGGAATGCCTATTGACCAGGTTCAACAATTTCTTGGTCAAGAAGAATAAAATCAATTGTATAAGAAAATTTATATATTATTACTGAATTCTAATGTACATGCCTAAGATAGTAGTTAGATTCTCCAAAAAAACCGGTAGTGTGACTTTGAATGATGCTATCAAGTTAGCTGAGAAGTGTGAACATTATACTGAAGGAGATTACTATTTTGTTCATTTCACTGAACCAGATAATAACCTTCAAAAATTATTAGATTTAATTAAAAGCTTGAAAGCCACTCAAGTTTCCCTTGATGATGCCGAAGTAGATGTTAGAACTTTGTATAATACTGTTTTCTGTCCTGACAAACTACTCTGCGAAGGAATTTGTACCCACCCCAAGATTGGTTGGATGGGCTTAAGTGACTTTTTGGAAAGAGTGCAAATTGAAAAAGGTGTTGGTTATGTTGATGAATTCGGTATCCAGTCTTTAACTCAGTTCTTAGAAAAGACAGGAGATAAAAAATTTAAATTGAATAAAGACAAATTGCTTGAATATGTCAAAACAGAATGGTTTTTTGAGTTAGAACATTGTTCAGTAATAAACGCAAAAAAAACATTGGATTTAGTTAATAAACTTCCTGACACAATAGAAGTAAGAAATAGACTCGATGAACAAGAGAGTGACCTAAATGTGCCGGTGGAAATTAACCCACAAATATATAAGGAAATCGCTGAAATATTTGCGGATGCATTTGAAAAGAGATTAAGAAAGGTCCTCAAAGAATTTCAGAAGGATAAAAAATGAGCAAAAAAGACAAAAAAGTCGAATTGAAGGATGATTCCGTTATTATAAACAACCTTGTTGTTGATGATACCAACACCGTTAAAATTCTAAAAGGCATCAAGGAAGATAAAAGAGAAGATTTTCTTAAAAAAGCAATAGTAATCGGAACTATTGGACTAAGAAATCTTTATTTGACTGAAAATGTAGATTATGTTGAAAAAGAATTTAAAGAACTTATGAAGAATTTTGAAGGTCAATCAGATGAAATTAAAGATATGATTGAAGAAACTTTTGATATTGAAAATAATTCCAGCTCTTTAGGAAAAATGAGGGTCCTATTTGAGGATTATTTCGATAAAAGAAAAGGCAAGATTAGTGACTTATTAAGTCCGTTTGAAGATGACTCGCCCATTAAGAAATTGAAAGATGAGATTTTTAAAAAGATACAAGATTTAAGAGAAGAATTACTAAAAGAAGAAGCGAAAAAAGAAGTGATTGCGAAGACGACATTAAAAGGAGGAAAGTTTGAAGATCTTGCTCTTAATTGCGTTGAGCAATTTTGTAGTCCCCATGAAGATAAAGTCACTTTTGTTGGCGAAGTATTAGGCAAGACTGGCAAAATAGGAGATATAAATATAGATATTGATGGCGATGATAAGAAGAGAATTACCATTGAATGCAAAGATAGTTCTGCTTACTCTTATAAAAATACGGTTGATGAAATCAATGATGCGATAAAAAATAGAGATGCAAAATTCGGGATATTCTTATTTAAGTCACAGTCTCAGATTCCGAGTGTTTTACAACCAATAAAAATAACAAATAATTATATCATAACATCTTTCGAAGATTTTGGTCTTTATTTTGCCTTTAGAGTCGCAAGATTATTTGTTGAGAAAAGTACCGAAGATAATCAAAAAACTATTCCAGTTGATAAGATTCAAAAAGAAATAGAAGAATTGAAAGTGAAATTATTAGCTTTCAGTAACATTCATATGAAACTAAGTCAGATAGATAGTGCAAGTGCCTATATTAGAGAAAATACGGAACGATTGAAAAAAGATATGGAAGATGGGCTAAATTCTATAAAAATCTTAATTGGATAAGCAAGTTTCACTAGAAAACAATCATCTTTAAAAAGCCAGCAAATCTCCCAGAAGGATATGAATAATGCATTTGTTTATGACGCGTACTGCCACTTAAGAATCTAATAGCTCTATTTCTATAGGTAAACATTGTTTTATTCAATTTTGTTCAAACTCTTAAAATAAAAATTAACAAGGTGATTAATATGCCATCAAATTTCAAAGGTTCAAAATATCAGGAAAAAACAACGCACATGCGAAGATACGAGTCATTAGAGGGCTTTCCAGAGATAAAAGGCTATGATTTTGAGAAGGACTTCCACTTTGACGAGTTCATGGAATCATACAAGTCAATGGGCATACAAGCCTCTAACCTCGGCACTGCTATTGAGATTGTCAATGAGATGATTGACAACAAGGCAACCATCTTCTTGTCATGCACGTCTAACATGATAAGCGCAGGCACCCGGGAGATCATCAAGTTCCTTGTGAAGCACAAGTTCATCCATGTGCTTTCCATGTCTGCTGGCGGAGTAGAAGAGGATATTATCAAGTGCCTCAAGCCTTTTGTGAGCGGAGGCTTTGACGTGCCAGGCAGGGTGCTGTTTGAGAAGGGAGTCGGCAGGATCGGCAACATCTTCGCGCCTTATGATAGGTATCTTTATTTTGAGAAATTCATGCAACCCTTGTTTGACAGGGTGTACAAGGAAGCAAAGAAGAGAGGCAAGCCATTCACGCCTTCAGAGCTCATAATGGAGATGGGCAAGGAAGTGAATAACGAGGGTTCTGTGCTTTACTGGGCTTACAAGAACAACATACCTGTCTTCTGCCCTGCGCTTGTTGATGGCTCACTGGGAGACTTGTTATATTTCCAGAAGTTCAGCAAGAAAGACTTCTGCCTTGACATTGTAGAGGATCATG
>Ga0315275_10000373_pt1 | contig 37068 bp, 53 predicted proteins | sample YL17G03_0_MG_FD_205557 | JGI IMG/M metagenome (GOLD analysis project Ga0315275, IMG submission 205557) | Sediment microbial communities from Yellowstone Lake, YNP, Wyoming, USA - YL17G03_0 | ecosystem: Environmental > Aquatic > Freshwater > Lake > Sediment | place: USA: Wyoming | collected...
AATCCACCCTACTATCATTTTATCTTTTCTATTTTAGTTTTAAACTTCACGGTGTCTCGTTTTTTTTTAACTCTTCTTTCTGTAACTGCATCTCCTGGTACTGTATAAGCTCATTCATCTGACTCTCGTTTTTCTTCAGATGATTGGTGTAACTCCTGTCGATAGCCTTCAGTCCACCTATCTGTATGTTCTGCTTTACTTCAATATTATCTATCTTTAAGAGTATAGTATCAACATTTACTTTAACGTACCTGAACTCCTGTATCATCACCGAATCAGCTTTCGTTGCCCTGTCCTCTCTTATCTGCTCCCATGCAACATACTTCACTCCTGCAAAGAATATACCTGCCAGTACTACTCCTGTGCCGGATACCCAAACTGCAATATTTAAAATCTTTTTAATCACGTATCTCTTTTGTGTATTTAATTATGGTTTTACACTAATAGGACTTGGTTTAATATCCAAAGAAGCATCTGTCTTTACGTCCTTATTATCTAGTGTCTCAGAGTATATAACTATCTCGTTAAATTCACCTTTGTTAAATGAATCTTTTATAGTCTGAGTTATACTTTTAATATCTGAAATGTCATTGCTTTCTTTCGCAAGTACACTGTCAACATACAGTGAATAGGTTACTATCCCTGTTATGTCCATTTTCTTTTTTACCTCTAATTGTAGTTGCGCCATTTTATTTTTTATTAAAATGTTTTATTGACATTATCATTAAAATATTTGCAGATATTATAAAATGCTAATTCTTTTGTTACCCCTAAATATCTTTTTATTGCTATTGTTCTCATATATGCGTCACCAGGGTAGTTTAACGGATTCATATTACCAAACCATAATTCGTTATTTACTGCGTAATCTATTGTTGAATTATTGTGGCTGCCAGTCTTACTTCCATCTGTATAAAAAGTCTGCGTAACAGGACTACCACCCTTATCAGCACTAAAAAATCCATTATGACTATATAATTGTACTAAATCTGTATAACTACCAGCATCTGATAGTAATACACCACTGCAATAAGGAAATGATGCAATACAAGGGTTTACAAACTGAACCCTATAAGTACTACTATAAACACTATCCCACGCCCCATTCAATACAAAAAATGGAGCAGTACCATCTGATTCGAATCTATCTATTGTCATTCCGAAATCAGTTAATCCTATTCTACCGTTTGTTATTTCTGTAGCGCAATTAAATCCAGACTTTAAATATTTACCAGATGCATTAAGCCATCCTTTTTTTGCTGTAAATGTAGGTGAACCAACAGGAATAAGGTTAAAATTTGTACTTATCCAATTTAATTTAGCATCTGCTTCATTATGAATATTACATTTCTGAAACTGTACTAAATAATTATAAATATCCGCCGCTTTCAAAGTAACAAATGTTTTATTAATCAATGCCGCTAATGCAGTAGAAGGTGCAGTACTCATCCTTGCTATATAAGTAACTGCATCTGGATCAGTAACAACCCTTGATAATAAAGGCGGTGCGCCAGTTCTAGTCCCCGAAGGTAATATTCTGCTTCCTGTATCCATTATGCTACAAAATCTACTCCTGTTGATTTGACATATAAATATTTATTTGCAGTCATGGCCGCCAGTACGGCGACTTTTACAGTCATATTAGCTTTCAAAGGAATGTATTTTTTATAAACAGAATTAATCGGTAGTCCAATCAATCCATTTATTAAGTCCACGTTTGGAGCGGTGCCTAAATTTCCCGAATTGATAGGCACGTTAACAATTCCCAATGGATGCACAGTTGCGCCATCCAGAAGATAGACAATCACATTCACCGCTGCCGTGTCATTTATAGAACACATAAGACTCTCCACCATTCCGCCGAATGCTCCGGCAGTATATACTACCTTTGCATCTGCTGCTATTCCATCGACACCTATCGCTGTCGCCCCAACTGTGGAGGCTCCTGTACCTAATACTCCTACGCCACAATTTAAAACGGTGGCGTACTTGGGTAAATTTACCGCTGCTAAACTCATATCATGTAAGATTTAATTACTGCAAATTCAATTTCATCTATTCCTAAAGCAATTATACTATTCGCTGTTTCCGCATCACTACCGGAAGCGTGATCGTTTGCGTGACTGTGAAGATTTGTCGTACCTCCATCTGTTAGGTCGGTAGCATTTACATCCGATATATTATTCGCCTGTGCTCCTGCAGGAGCATGAGCAACGCCCGAATGAGTGTACCCTGCTTTTGCTTGTGCTGCTGTTACTGCATTTAGACCTCCGGTATCAAGCCCCTGATCTGTTCCCTGCGTATGGTCTAAACTATTGCTGTGAATATTAGCATGATTAAAAGCAATGTTATGACCCGAAACAGCAGTAGAACCTAAATCCGAGTTTGTCACGACCGACTTATTTTCAAGTGGTCCTGCGCCTTCGGCAATACTTATCCCAGTACCAGCAACAATCTTATCAGCTACATAACCCGCTGCAACATCCCCAACATCATACTTAACCTTCTCATCCGTCCCTACTGCTGTCGATGTAATAACCAACTTATCAGCATCAGCTCCAATACCCTCAGCAAGTGAAATACCTAATCCTGCTACAACCTTTACTCCTAAGTATCCGGCAGCAAAATCTGCTGCATTATACTTAACCAGCTCATCAGTTCCAACTCCCCCGCCTCCTGTTCCTACTGCGACATTAACGGCTAAACCGCTACTAATTGTCAATTTTACATTAATATCAGCCACTTGATACTATTTTACTTATTGATTCCTTCAGCGTAAATACCGCATCAATGCCAATAGTATTTTTTTCATCACTCTCATAATCGTGATCATGTTCTACTACATTTATATCTACATGATAATCTCCTGTTGTAGCCTTTTTAGTAGTACCTGATAATATATCTGCACGATAAGAGGTTGCTGAGATAGCAATTAAGGCTTCAAAGCCTCCAACGCCACCTTTATTAAATTTAGCCAGCACCGACCCTTGAGTTGTGTGAACGACATAAACATATAACTGAGTAAGATTTGTTATATTGATAGCAGCGCCACTACTATCTGTTAATCCAATCAATAAGGGAATATCATCTCCCTTTCTTCTTGTTATTGCTGCCATCACTATTAATATTTATATAAAAGGTCAAATGACGAGACTTGTCGTTTCATCACCTGACCTGTTTTTATTAATAACCTACCGAAAAGTCCCCGGTTGTACCAACATTGACACTCCAAATCTTAGCAGGAATCCACTTTCCCAAGTAAGCCGTTGATTGTACCAATGTGATAACAAAATCACTCCCATCAAAAAGAGTGACATAGAACACTCCTGCTTTTTCAATACAAATCAGAAAGGTGCGATCGGGGTTCATATCTACAGGTTGATAAGCAATTACTATTGAAGCACCAGTAACAACACCAACTGAAGGATCAGTGCCTACGATCTGAAAATCAACATAACCGCCTCCGGTATCACGTACCATCTGCTCGGAGTGATGAAGATCACCACACGTCATCTTTTTAAATCCTGTACTCTTAACTACACTCATTGCCTTTTCCCTCCATTAGTAAACATTTTAACAGCCAGATGACCGCAGGAATCCGTAGCAAAAAGATTCTCAACTAATGCTCTTTCAGGAGTAATATCATTATTCGCACAAGTCCAGAAAGCGTGCATATCATCACAATCCGCTGATACTGAAGCCACATTCAGAAAATACTTTCCGCCATATTTGATGATACATCTTGCAAGTAACTGCATAAACGATTGTGGTAACTGATCACACGGAGTATGATAGTCGGTCATCGTACTGGTATCAACAAACAGTTTGATAAGTATGAATCCACAATCGTCTTTAGCAAAGATATTTCCTACTAAGAGTAATTCCGCTACATCGTCTGTAAGAGAGAAAGATGAACAGGAATAAAGATCCTGTAAGCTCTCGCAATCATTAGTATATGTTTTACAATTAATCCTGTTTACACTCGCATGCGTGTCGATACACCTGGCCAGCATCTGAATAAGCGACTGCGGGTACTCCCCGCAATTTGCATAATCAGTCCAATGAGTATCATCATTAGAAAAGAACTTCATTGCAAGCTGGCTGCAATCATCAAGTGCGAACACATTCTCAACCAACTGCCTCTCGGATTCGATATGCGATGTGTCGCAAGTGAGTAGATTACTTATTTCGGTACAATTACCGCTATGTCCAAGAGCATTAAACCTGTAATGAATGACACCAGCGATATCGTGATACCCGAATAGTGTAGCGGCCCACATCTGAATAAAACTCAGTGGCACCATACCTCCACATTCTGTATGATAGTCTACCTCTGCCATGACCCGTTAATAAAGTGGTGAATGGCAACGGAAAGGAGCTTGTAATGATTTCCAGGTAGCTTTACCCATTATTTTTACTAAAGCATTTCTCTCTCTCGGTATAATCTGGTTCATCCTTATGGAACATTCAATACCATCTTCTCCTCCATAGAGCAGTCCATCGGAAGTCTCGAACCAAATCTTATACTTACCGCCGCACTGGTTAAGGAGTAAAAAGGTATAGTTATGATCAGCAACAACTGTCTCCTCATGCACCGATCCGGTCTCGTCAATCTCAAAATTAACCGAGAACGTCCTGTAACCGATAGCTATCCTGTCGCCTGACGTGGGAACTTCCTGTATCTCCGGCTCAGGCATATCACCGATAACTATCAGAGTTCTTATATGGCCATCAGCGGGATCATTATTATCGAGTTGTGCATTCCACTCGGTAATGCTACTCACATCAGCAAAATGTGGGATCGTAATCGGCCCAATATATATCTTGCTTATCTCTCCCCAATGGTACAGAGGGGTACACTCATTAAACTCAACCGGAGGCACGCTACCACCGCAAGTGGTCGGACACGGAGGAACATATAATACGCTCATAATCTAATAGTTATTAATTAATACTAAAATTATATTTGTAAATATATTTATAAATTATTTTACGATAATAAATTTTAAATTATATAAAATTATTCCCGCAGCCACTCGTGACAACTGTCTCGTCATAATCAAAGGTCAGTTCGATCTTGGCATAATACTTATCATCCCATAACCACTCATGCTCAACCTCCAGGTTTAAGACAGTATTCACATCTCCTACCAGATCAGTAAGAGTGATGTTATCATGCAGTTTCATCCTATTAAACACATCGACCATATAATCCGGCATAGTGACTGTACGGGCAAGATATTTCTTGACCTGTCTGGCAAATGTCCTTATATATCTGCTGCGTCCATCTCTTGCACCTTCCTCCTCAAGTATATAACTTTGCTCCATAGTCTCAGATTCAAACCATGCCTTCTGGGTGAAGCCGGTATGGTAAAGGATATCTCCAAAGTCGTAAGTGTTTGTGAAAGTCATTATAAGATATTTCGATGAATATGCCCCCTTGTCATAGACATTCTCTGCATCGAACCACTCCGAGTAATAAGTACCTGCGTCAGTGGTTATCTTCAGGTAGTGAAGGCCGCATGGCATTGATGAGGTCAATGCTCCTCCGTTATAAACAAAATATTCATCACCGGTTATTGCATGAAGTGTCGGCAGTGTGGCGAAATATCCTGTTATCACAGTCGAATTACCGTTTATATCTATTAAGCTGATAGCCGTTACAGTCGTTGCACCACTACCATAATCTAACCACTGAAAAGATGGCAGCTCATTCAGTGGACAGATAATAGGTTTTGGCTGATCCATACCTGCATGCTTAGCACGTTCATAAAGCTGTTTTGCGAGCTTATCATATATTGGTAGTGTTGTGTAAATTGTTTTCATTAGCATCTACATGTTTCATCGTAAACAAAATCTAATACATATTCCGAAAGGATAGTGCAGGCAGCATCTTCAAACACCCTGACACGGTAGTAATAAATACATCCTCCTGAGGGTATGGCACAGTCGAGAGTAATATCATAATCATCTGTCAGTGATGCTGAAGGTATTGTCCATACATCCCACGGTGCAGCATTGGCACATACAGCAGGGCCGGATTCCGGCAGTACAGCATACTGAAACTCCACATAAAGATTAATAGCAGATACCTCACTGAGCTGTGCGTCGAAATGAGTACACCCATCCATCACAATACGAATCCATTTATCTGGAGGCTCCGGTGTAGGGGTGTGATAATGCGTACCATAGACGAGTGAGAAATTAACCTCTCCCGTTGGGTGTATCTCTGCACGGTTTACCCGAGCTTTCTCACCTCCGAAATATGTCTCACCTAGTTCCGTAGTTATATCATCATTAGGATTGTAGTTATCACATACTATTGCCGTACATTCCTGTTTTTTAGTCTTCTGTGCGGTAGCAAACGTCACGAATGTATTATTTATATACCCCTCGATCATCACCCTGTTATGCCGGAAATAGTTATGATGCAGGTTTGCCCACGACAGGTGTGCGTTCCATAACGTGTCAAGCGTATCTACCGTTAATTCCATCTCTACTGTATATGTCGGCCCTGCACCGCTGTTCTGGAGTATAACCCACCCGTCATCGTCAATAGCCTCAGGATTTTTATAAATAAATTCCAGATCAGTAGTTACCTGAAGATTTGTTTCAACAATATTTGAGTTTGCATCCTGATTAACACAATCCGAGTCGTAACGTATTGCCACACCGATGAAACTTGAGTCATTAGCCTCCATCCATGAGAACCGTTCATATTTCGGCATTTTCTCACGGATATAGGAATATTTATTGGTTGCTACACATAATGCCTGAACTCTTAAATCCAGACCGGCAGCAAATGTATTCCAATAGCTAATATGTTCGACATAAATAGTATCTGTCAGATGATCGTAGATCCAATAGACTTGGAACATCCCTCTAAGAATCTCCATCAGTTCATTCCAACTAAGCAATGCCACTGTCACCGGATCGGAAGATGCAGGACGTATAATATCCGATTTCTGAGCAATAGTCAACAACATTAATTTATTCGCTGCCGTTGTGACATAGTTTGGTGTAGTCTCAAAAAATGTACTTACTACCGTAGTTGTAGCCGGTGATCCTGTTGGAGGATCAGCCAAGAGTCTTATCACATCCATCATAAAATGATTATGTGTATAAGTCTGATCAGTTCCTAATCCTCCAATATCTTCTGCCGTTGTAGTTATCTCTGGGGTAGCACCTATTATATTATACTGCGTGTCGGCATCGTCAAGGATAAGTGAGTATCCATCATTCACCATTGGTGTTATTTCAAATAATTGCCTGTCAATATCAAATTTACCTTCCGTAGTTGAGAAATACCCGTCCCAATAAGGATAGACAACACCATCTCTTATCGCATTTATTTGAATATAAAGTCTAGCACACGGGTCAGTCTGTTCAAATCCCCAAAACAGTTCCCAGTCCTCACAGCGGTTATGCCATACACCGTCTAAATCTTTTACCTTACTATTGGAACCAAAAATAAGAGTACCGTTAAATATGCGTCTGTAAAACAACTGTTCCCCTTCTCGTTCGTCAACTAATGTTGTTGACAGAAAGTTTAAAGGAAATACTTCATAAGTCAGGGAGCATACTTCTGAGATGTAAATTCTATATTGTGCAGGATTACCAGAAGGGATTACTGGGATGGAGGGTGCAATATTATTGTACCAACACATCGCCTCGGAAGTCATTGCAGCCCATTCAGCATCAGGGATTATATTAGGAATTACAACACCGTTGGTGAAATGCGTCACCTCAAGGTTTGCCGCCATCCATACCTGAGTGCCAATCTTAACGGTATTGTAGACATTACCGTCATAATCGGTTACTGTACCGGGATCGATAGAATCATCTTTAATAAGACGAATTGATGAACCATATTTTTTGGCAGCTGTCGTAATTATAGTAGCATCATCATATTTTTGTAATGCTAAACCATCACCATCACCTCCTGTTTCCGTTGATGCCCATACTCCAAATATCTCTTTAATGCCGAAAAATGTACCATCATCTGCTCTAACTCCTGCACCGAGAGCTGTAAATCCTGAGGAATTATCTGCTCCTGTATTTGGTGTATCCCAGTGATCCAAACCCGTTTCTTTTAATTTTCCTCCTGAAATTGCATCTCCACCCAGAAATGTTGATAATGTTTGCAGTTCTGTTATTGTTGGTACATGCCATCCTGCGGGCGCAATAGAAACTGGAGTCACTTTTACTACATACCAGTTATATAATAATCCATATCCACCTTCTACTGTTCGAGGTTTTAATTCCACTAGATGTGGTGCATTTTGATCAATAACTACTCCGTAATTTGCCATTTTATATTAATCTAATACCGAGTTTTATTGTCCAAGTTCCAGATGATATCTCTGCTTCTAATTTTACATTAGATCCATCTATACTAGCAGTGAATGAGACTGGCGATGAATCTCCAATATCCGTAGTTGAATAATCAGTATATGATATATTTGTACCATCCCAAACACTCATTACTGTACCTATTCTCATATTAGACCCATCTTGTACATAATAATCAAAAAACGCCCCGCTACAATATGTTTTTGATATTAATGTAATTGTTGATCCTGTACTAGTAAGACCTGTTAATATTACTGAATTTATTTTATATGATCCATTTATAATTACACAATCAGCGTATAAACATCCATTAAAATAATAAAATCCAGAATATGTTGTACCACTATAACCACTCGAGCCGCTTGATCCACTTGTACCTGAAGTTCCAGATGTTCCATGTGATCCAGATTCTCCAGATGAACCCGATGCTCCTGAAGTTCCAGATGTTCCAGATGTACCAGTCGTAATTCCTGTTACAACATAAAATGTATCACCACTTAAACTTATTTTAGTCCCATTATCGGATCCAACAGGAAGATTAGTTGCAATTATAGTTGAACCATTTAATGTTATATTAGGAGTATATAATGTATTTGTATCGATGTCATAATAAAAATCACTATCGGTTATACCTGATACACCCGCACCACTTGAACCTGAAGAACCACTAGATCCTGATGTACCAGATGATCCGTCTATTCCAGATGTACCACTTGTGCCAGATGTTCCGGAACTACCTGATGATCCGCTTGTTCCTGATGAACCACTAGATCCAGATGTGCCGCTTGTTCCAGATGTTCCAGAACTACCAGATGATCCGCTTGTTCCAGATGAACCACTAGATCCAGATGTACCGCTTGTTCCAGATGTTCCAGAACTACCAGATGATCCGCTTGTTCCAGATGAACCACTTGACCCACTTGTGCCTGAACTACCCGATGAACCTGATGTTCCACTCACTCCTGAAGTACCAGATGATCCTGAACTACCGCTTGTGCCAGAAGACCCGCTAGATCCGCTTGTACCAGAAATACCAGATGTCCCTGAAGTGCCAGATGTTCCAGAACTACCAGACGATCCGCTTGTTCCTGATGAACCACTAGATCCAGATGTGCCGCTTGTTCCAGATGTTCCTGAACTACCGCTTGTACCGGAAGACCCGCTAGATCCGCTTGTACCAGAAGTACCAGATGTTCCTGAAGTACCAGACGATCCACTAGTGCCAGATGTTCCTGATGATCCAGAATTTCCACTAGTTCCTGAAGATCCACTTGACCCACTAGTTCCAGAAGATCCACTTATGCCAGATGACCCTGAACTTCCAGAAGATCCACTTGTGCCAGATGTTCCTGAGCTTCCAGACGATCCACTTGTTCCAGATGACCCAGAAGACCCACTTGTTCCAGATGTTCCAGAACTACCAGAAGATCCACTTGTGCCAGATGATCCAGAATTTCCAGATGTGCCTGATGATCCTGAACTTCCAGATGTGCCACTTGATCCTGATGAACCACTTGTTCCAGATGTACCAGAAGATCCACTTGTTCCAGAAGACCCGCTAGATCCACTTGTGCCAGATGTTCCAGATGATCCCGAACTTCCAGATGTGCCACTCGTACCAGATGTTCCAGATGTGCCACTCGTACCAGATGTTCCAGATGATCCGCTTGTACCTGATGTTCCAGATGAACCCGAACCGCCACTTGTACCAGAAGATCCTGAACTACCGCTTGTTCCAGAACTACCAGACGAACCCGATGTTCCAGATGAACCTGATGAACCACTTGTGCCTGAAGTACCAGACGAACCTGAACTACCGCTTGTACCTGATGTTCCTGAAGATCCACTTGATCCAGATGTTCCGCTTGTGCCTGAGCTTCCAGATGAACCGCTTGTGCCTGATGTTCCTGATGAACCTGATGAACCACTAGTTCCAGATGTTCCACTTGTTCCAGATGAACCTGAACCACCACTTGTGCCTGAAGTACCAGAAGATCCTGAACTACCGCTTGTTCCAGATGAACCAGAAGATCCGCTCGTACCAGAAGTGCCAGAAGATCCTGAACTACCGCTTGTTCCAGATATTCCTGATGTCCCACTTGTGCCTGAACTTCCACTTGATCCTGATGTCCCACTTGTGCCTGAACTTCCACTTGATCCTGATGTCCCGCTTGTACCTGAACTTCCACTTGATCCTGATGTCCCGCTTGTACCTGAAGAGCCAGAAGAACCACTTGTGCCCGATATACCTGATGTTCCAGAAGTTCCACTAGTTCCAGATGAACCCGATGAACCACTAGTACCAGATGTTCCACTTGTGCCAGAAGATCCTGAACTACCGCTTGTTCCAGAACTACCAGATGAACCACTTGTACCTGATGTTCCTGAACTACCAGATGAACCAGATGTTCCAGAACTGCCAGACGAACCTGATGTTCCACTTGTCCCAGAACTACCAGATGAACCACTGGTTCCAGATGTTCCACTTGTCCCAGATGATCCTGAACCTCCGCTTGTGCCAGAAGAACCTGATGATCCACTTGTACCAGATGTTCCAGATGATCCCGAACTTCCAGATGTTCCAGAAGATCCTGATGATCCACTTGTACCAGATGTTCCGCTTGTACCATAAGAACCAGATGAACCACTTGTGCCTGAAGTTCCAGATGACCCGCTCGATCCTGATGTTCCAGAAGAACCACTTGTTCCCGATGTACCACTTGTTCCTGAACTTCCTGATGATCCGCTAGTGCCAGATGTGCCTGATGATCCAGAAGATCCGCTTGTACCTGAGCTACCTGATGATCCACTAGTACCAGATGATCCAGAAGAACCACTTGTTCCTGATGCTCCGCTGGTTCCAGAAGTGCCAGATGTTCCAGAACTACCTGATGAACCACTAGTTCCACTTGTTCCTGAACTTCCACTTGATCCGGATGTTCCACTTGTGCCTGAAGAGCCAGAAGAGCCACTTGTGCCCGATATACCTGATGTACCACTCGTTCCTGAAGATCCACTAGAACCACTTGTACCTGTTGATCCAGAACTTCCGCTTGAACCAGATGTTCCAGATGTGCCATGCGACCCAGATTCCCCTGATGAACCTGATGCTCCTGAAGTTCCTGAAGTTCCATGTGATCCAGATTCTCCTGATGAACCTGACGCTCCAGATGTACCTGAAGTTCCTGATGATCCTGTTGTAATTCCTGTCACAACATAAAATGTATCACCACTTAAACCTATTTTAGTTCCATTATCATCTCCAACAGGAAGATTAGTTGCAATTATAATCGAACCATTTAAAGTTATATTTGGTACATATAATGTATCTGTATCAATATCATAATAAAAATCATTATCAGTTGTACCCGATACCCCAGCGCCACTTGAACCTGAAGAACCACTAGATCCTGATGTACCAGATGATCCGTCTATTCCAGATGTACCACTTGTGCCAGATGTTCCGGAACTACCTGATGATCCACTTGTGCCAGAAGAGCCTGATGATCCGCTTGTACCAGAAGAACCTGATGATCCGCTTGTACCAGAAGTTCCAGATGTTCCATGCGATCCATCAGCGCCTTGAGCCCCTCCTAAGTTTACATCCCAATCGCAATAAAATCCAGAACCAACAGTAGATAAAATATTTCCAACCATTGCTCCTGTTGATGGATTATATGATGTAACCGTACCAGTCATATAATTTGACCCGTCAAATCCAATAATTAATGATTGTCCAGCGCTATATGATAATCCACTTAAAACCGTGAGTGTTTGTGTTATACCAGATATAGTTAAACATGTAGATGACGTTGTTTGATACTTATCTCCTGAAATACCACTTGTTCCAGATGTTCCAGATGTTCCATGCGATCCAGATTCTCCAGATGAACCTGATGCTCCTGATGTTCCTGATGTTCCATGCGATCCAGACTCTCCAGATGAACCTGACGCTCCTGATGTCCCTGATGTTCCATATGATCCATCTATTCCAGATGTTCCTGAAGAACCACCTGGACCAGATGTCCCACTTGATCCATCAATTCCTGATGTTCCTGATGTTCCTGAAGAACCACTTGAACCAGATGTTCCATGTGATCCAGATAATCCATGTAATCCGCTTGTACCAGACGTTCCGCTTGTTCCTGAAGTTCCCTTTGATCCTGAAGTTCCTGAAGACCCCGAAATTCCTGATGTTCCTGAAGTTCCAGATGTCCCGCTCGTTCCATATGACCCAGATGAACCACTAGTACCTGAAGTACCAAATGTTCCTGATAATCCACTGGTTCCTGAAGATCCGCTTGATCCTGAAGATCCACTTGATCCTGATGATCCACTTGATCCTGATGATCCACTTGAGCCGCTTGATCCTGAAGACCCACTTGAGCCAGAACTTCCCGATGAGCCTGATGAACCATTTATACCTGATGATCCGCTAGAACCTGATGTTCCAGATGATCCACTAGAACCCGATGTTCCATTTGTGCCAGACGATCCACTTGATCCTGAAGTTCCGCTTGTTCCATATGAGCCTGAAGACCCACTTGTACCCGATGTTCCAGATGAACCTGAAGACCCACTTGTTCCTGAAGATCCATCTATTCCAGACGTTCCAGACGTTCCAGACGTTCCAGACGTTCCAGACGTTCCAACACCTGACGATCCAGACGATCCACTAGTTCCAGCTGAACCTGAAGACCCACTTGTACCTGATGTTCCAGATGAGCCCGAAGATCCATCAATTCCTGATGATCCACTAGAACCTGAAGTTCCAGATGTTCCGCTTGTTCCAGATGTGCCTGAAGAACCACTTGAGCCAGATGTTCCATGCGATCCAGATAATCCTGGAGGACCGATAACTCCCTGCTCACCTGATGTTCCACTTGTTCCTGACGTACCTACTCCAGATGACCCTGATGACCCTGATGTTCCCGAAGAACCACTAGAACCAGATGTTCCGTCAGTGCCAGAAGTTCCACTAGATCCAGATATTCCTGATGATCCACTAGAACCAGATGTTCCCGAAGACCCTGAAGTTCCAGATGTTCCTGACACTCCTGGTGGACCAATAATTCCTTGATCACCTGATGTCCCGCTTGATCCAGATGACCCACTTGTTCCAGATGTGCCAGATGTTCCAGATGTCCCAGATGTCCCAACACCCGATGATCCAGATGATCCAGATGTTCCAGATGATCCGTCTATTCCAGATGTTCCAGATGATCCATCTATACCAGATGTTCCAGACGACCCCTCTATTCCAGATGTTCCAGATGATCCGTCTATTCCAGATGTTCCAGAAGATCCACTTGAACCCGATGTTCCGCTAGTACCATATGATCCTGAAGAACCCGATGTTCCGCTAGTTCCTGGCACTCCTGGCGGCCCAATAATTCCTGGCTCACCTGATGTTCCGCTTGTACCTGATGTACCAACACCTGATGACCCAGATGTGCCAGATGACCCAAATCCCGAAGTTCCGCTTGTTCCAGATGATCCGTCTATTCCAGATGTTCCAGATGATCCATCTATACCAGATGTTCCAGACGACCCGTCTATTCCAGATGTGCCAGATGAACCATCTATTCCAGATGTTCCAGATGTTCCAGATGTTCCAACACCTGATGATCCAGATGATCCAGATGACCCACTAGTTCCATCTGTACCAGATGTACCAGATGATCCATCTACTCCAGATGTTCCTGAAGAACCACTTGAACCCGATGTTCCTGATAATCCTGGTGGTCCAATAACTCCTTGTTCTCCTGATGTTCCGCTTGATCCCGATGATCCGTCTATTCCAGATGTTCCACTTGTACCAGATGTACCAGATGTACCAGATGTACCAACACCCGATGATCCTGAAGATCCTGATGTGCCGCTAGACCCATCTATTCCAGATGTACCAGATGTCCCGTGTGATCCATCTATTCCAGATGTGCCAGATGATCCGTCTATTCCAGATGTTCCTGAAGAACCACTTGAACCCGATGTTCCATGTGATCCAGATAATCCTGGAGGGCCAATAACTCCTTGCTCACCTGATGTTCCACTTGATCCTGATGATCCTGATGTTCCACTTGATCCTGATGATCCATCTATTCCAGATGTGCCACTTGTGCCGCTCGTGCCAAAGTTTGTACCATCTTGCCCTGATGTACCCGATGATCCACTTGAACCCGCTGTGCCAGATGAACCGCTTGTACCTGATGTGCCCGTTGTGCCAGATGTTCCAGATGTACCTGATGATCCAGAACTGCCAGATGTTCCAGAAGAACCATCTATTCCTGATGTTCCTGAAGAACCATCTATTCCTGATGTTCCACTTGTTCCAGCTAATCCTGGGGGCCCAATAATTCCCTGTTCACCTGACGTTCCAGATGTACCACTTGTACCAGATGTTCCAGATGTTCCAGATGTTCCGCTTGTACCAAAATTTGTCCCATCTTGCCCCGACGTACCTGATGATCCACTTGAGCCCGCTGTGCCAGATGACCCACTTGTACCTGATGTGCCGCTTGATCCTGATGTACCGCTTGATCCCGATGACCCGCTTGTACCAGATGTTCCAGAACTACCCGACGAACCGCTTGTACCAGATGTTCCAGAACTACCCGATGACCCGCTTGTACCTGATATTCCAGATGTTCCAGAACTTCCAGATGTTCCAGATGTTCCAGATGTTCCAGAACTGCCAGACGAACCACTTGTACCAGATGTTCCAGAAGAACCATCTATTCCAGATGTACCAGATGACCCTGAAGACCCGCTCGATCCTGAAGTTCCAGATGTTCCATTTGATCCTGAAATTCCAGACGAACCACTTGATCCTGAAGTTCCGGATAATCCACTTGTTCCAGAAGAACCACTTGATCCTGAAGTTCCGGATAATCCACTTGTTCCAGACGAACCACTTGATCCTGAAGTTCCTTTTGACCCAGATGACCCGCTAGAACCCGAAGTTCCAGACGTGCCTTTTGTTCCAGATGATCCGCTAGAACCTGAAGTTCCTGATGTTCCTCTTGTTCCAGATGAACCAGATGTACCACTTGTTCCAGACGAACCTGAAGATCCGGATGTACCACGAGAACCCGATGTTCCTGATGAGCCTGAAGATCCGGATGTTCCTCTTGTTCCAGAAGAACCGCTAGAACCCGATGTTCCTGAGCTTCCAGAAGAACCGCTAGTTCCAGATATTCCGCTTGTACCCGAAGTTCCATCCGCTCCTTGTGCTCCGCCTAAATTGACATACCAACTATTATATGTTCCAGATCCGCTAAATGATGTTATATTCCCAATCATTTCTCCTGTTGACCCAGTGTACGAGACAACAGTACCTTCCATATAATTGTAACCATCTTTTGCGATGATTAATGACTGCCCTGGAATATATGATAATCCTGTTCCAACTATTAATGTTTGTGTTCCCCCCGATATTGTTAGCTGTGTTGTTGATGTTGTTCTATATCTATCTCCTGATGCTCCGGTATTACCTGTACAACCAGTAAGATACCAAAAAAAGTTATGTAGTACTTCTTCATTACCATCTTCCCCAATAAATAAGGTTTCGGTATACGTCCCATCAATTGGTGTGGGTATTGAACCTAAATCTATAGTTAAACCAGAGGGGACATGGGCGGAATCAATTTGCGTCCAATTTATCTTTTGTAATGCCATTTATCTGAAGTTACTTTCAGATAAATAGTTTTATAATCGTTCTTTGCAAAAAAAAGGAAGTTTTAACTCCCTTTTTCTATGTATTGATTCTTTATTATTTCTATTATTTCATCATTACTTTGAAAATCTCGTCCAGGTGTGTAAATAAGGCCACTATCATCATTACCGTCTTTAATAAATACTGTTGGAAGAAGATCATACCCTGTTTGAGAAATAACGTAATCCCATAGTTTCCTATTTAAGGTTATTTCCACATCATCAAATGGTATTGATAATTTCGTTAATTCTTGTTTTAATTCTTGACAATGAGAGCAACTGTTTAATGTGAAAATAACAACGGTTTTCATTTAAATCCAATTACCTCATCTCTTTTTATCGAAAAGTCATCATCTTCAAATCCGTATATATCCGATAATAACATTGGCTTATTGGTGGTATAATTCTCACCTGGAAATATTTTTTTTAATAATATATTACTATCACCAATAGATAATTCCTTAAAATGCCATTCGCATAAAAGACGGCCTTTTCGCAATAATGCAGGATCAATTCGTTCTCTTTTCATATTAAAAGTGGCTATCACTTGAATGTTTAAACAATCACCCAAAATACCATCAGTTAAATTTAAAAGATTTGATACTCCAGCTGGCGATCCTTTTCCTTCTCTATCAGCAATAACTTTCTCTGCATCTTCAATTAATAATATACTATTTCTATTATCCATTAAAAATGGAATAATTGATGGCTCTGATAACATTTCAGCCATTGAAGGCGGTATAAACAAAATATTTTTATCTTTGATTTCTCTGGTAAGATATTTCAAAAACGTTGTTTTTCCGCTTCCTGGCGCTCCATGTAAAAGAATAATACCCTTATCGCCATTGGTGTTTAATCGTTTTACTATTGTATTGTGAATTTTAATAAAATCTTTTCCATAATTTAATTCAAGATCCAATTCAGGAATTGTTAAATCGTATTCTTCAGTATCTAAATGCCCCATGTCACTCTTAACAAGTTGAATACTTGATTTTTTAAGCGTTTTTTGATGATTCTTTAAAATATTTATGTCTATTTGTTGAAACAATTCGCCTAATTGTATATTATAAAGAAACTCAGTAGTTATTAAATCCGGACTCCTTGAAGTATCGCATTGAACGTTCATTATTATGTGTAAATTCTTATTTACATATAATGATTCATTTGACTTGTCGAAATTTCTTTTTGATGTCATAAGCCGGCATTCTTCGATAAATCCTATCTTTTTCATTTCATCAATAAGTGATGTTGAATATATATTCCTTGTTGAATACTTTGATGGAATTGCATCAAATAATATTACATAATATTGATCATCAGGAAGGCTTCCGCCATAAACATTGTCATATAATGAAAATTCCAATGGTATTTTTCTCATAAATTATAATTTTAAATTAATTAAATGATATATATCCGTATTCGCCTAAAGAAATAAAAAGTCCGACAGCTTCGCCATAATGACTTCCATGTATTTTTTTTCTAAGTTCTTCAAATTGATCTAATGATAATTGCGGCTCTCCGTGTTCTTCAAAATTTTTTTGTGATTCCTCGCTCAAATAATTAAAAAAAGTTTCTTCATTACCTTTTATATTAAAATATTTCTGTGCTACTACATTAGTGGTAAGATAATGCTTTAAATTTTGAACATAAATTAAAACTTCTGGTGACATTTCTCGTGGCTTTACCATTTTAATATAAATAGATGACTAGTAATTCATAATTAGTAATTCTGTTCCTTTTGTTTGCTTCTTACCTTTTGCCGCCGCAGATGCTTTTGCAAATTCCTGATGTTCCCAATGATATTGATCTTTTGGAAACCATTCTAATAATTGCGGAAACTCGTAATATGACATCCCAAATTTTCCTTTAATTTTTTTAAGACAATTTGCTAATCTTTCATGATCGGATTTAACAAAATCATGAGCAGAATATAACATTTCTGTTCCATAATATGGACTATCCACATAGAAATATGTGGTAGGAGTATCGTATTTTTCAATAACTTCTTGAAAATCTTTGTGTTCGATAAATGTTATTTTATCGAGGTGTTCTCTAAATTTTGGATTTTTCAATTTATCCATAAAAATTAAAACCTTACAACGATATTTTCCTTTATAATCCATATAAGGCGATGACGATGGTTTAGACCCCGAAAATACCTGAGTTAAAGCATAAACATATTTACCTGCAATTTCAAAATCAGCCTCATTGGGAATTATCAAATTCGGATCAAACACTTCTTTCTGACATTTCCTAAATAATGGCGCATATTCAGGAGGTGTATCTACAACGCCCAATTGCTGACATGGATATTTAGCTAATTCATCCCATAATCGGTCATATTGTTTAGAACATCTAAAAAGGTTCGCATTTAACTTATTAAAGTCATTATAAACGACTGTCTTTAAGTCTGGGTACTTTTCTATGTCCATATTAAAGAATACCCACATCATTCCGGAAAAGGGTTCCGCGAATGTTTCAATATTTTTCGGTATAAACGGAACAATCCATTTACCGATACGTGCCTTACCGCCTATGTATGAAATCACTTGATAATCAATTAGTTAATGGTTTATGTACTAATTTTCTTCCGTACCATTCTTCTCTTTCCTTTAATATGTTATTAAAGTTTATCAGACAAGATGATAAATATTTTGCCAGAATAAAATCGGGAGTATCGCTACCATTTTCAAGAGATTTTTTATTGATTAATATCTCAAGTTCTTTTGTGAATGTTTTTTCCTGTATTTCAAAATTAGGAATATCCATCGCGTCCTCAAAGATTTTTTCCTGCAATAGATAACATTGTTCCATTACTTCATCGGGTGTTTTATCTGTTTGACTTTCTCCGGTAAGTTTGGCTAATGCTGCCATCAAGTATCGTCCTTCTTGCGTGTTTGTGTTTACATCTGATAAATTCTGTAACTTTTTCATAATTTTATTATTTATTCAAATATATGGAAAATTCTTGAGAAAACAAAATTAATATCGTATATTACACATATGGCATGTAAAAATTGTAAAAAGAAAACGCTTACTCAACAAGAATCCAAGAAAGAATTTAATTTATTAGATAAAGGAATTACTTGGGTGATACTCATTTGGTTTCTCTTGGGTATATATGGACTTTATACATTTGTAATAAATATAATACATATATTTAAATGATAGGTGGAAAATATTTTATTATTCTTTTTTGTAACAAGAAAAAATTAAGAATTTTATATAAATGCCAGAAGAAAAATACCGTTTATAATTATTGGCATGAATTTAAAACTCAACAGAGACCGCCATTTGTTAAATTACAAGGAGGGAAAAGAAAACGAGAACTTGTTTTTGAACTGGGATTAATATTTCCGAATAATAAATGGTCGAAACCCACATATATTAAAGATGAATTGGGAAGAAATATAAAAGCCGAATTAATATCCATAGAAACTCCAGCCATAAATGATAAATTTAGAATTAAAGAAATAATTCCATATTGGAATGAAGAAAAAATATATGATTTTGATTCAAAAAAAAGAATTAGATATCATGAAATGATGGAAATTATTCTTAAAGTAGAAGATATCGCTCAAATATTTACATTAAATAATAAACTTTTCTTACAGGTTGAAAATGACATCAGATTATTTGGGAATAAAAATATTGCTGATACTGATCGACTATTTGAAATTGTGCGCGAAGATATAAATAAAAGAGGAAAAGGAAATTTTATCTTTGTTAAAGATATTACAACATATCAAAGAAGTAACCTCTATACATTATTAGAATCTAAGGGATATAAAAGAACTGAATTATTTAGACATTACTCTTATTAAAAATAAAATCTATATCTCCTATCTTTAGTGAGAATGTGGTTTCATTCATATCTGATTGCGTTTTTGCTTTTTTGATAATCTTCTTAAATAATTTTTCAAAATCATCATTACTAAGTATAAGAACAACACTCTTAGATTCGGACTCTAAATTTATATTCTCAAGTAAATCCGCTATTATAGCTAATTGATTAAATATTTCGCCCCTTTTCTCCATATCCAAATGCAATTAATATTTTTTTTAAAAGGGACATTTTCTTTTTAGGCGGCGGGATAAACATTTTTGATTTATCTAAGGATTTAATTTCCTCAATCTGTTTTTGTTTAATTAGATCCGTTTGCATCTGATCCTTCTGCATCTCCGAGTTCAATTTTTCTAGCGCTCTCTGTATCTCGTAAGACATTCTTGCTTGGTTTAAATGATATATCTTTTAATTTATCTAATGATGAGTTTAAAAATAACGCCTTTAACTCTTCAACTTTATCATTAAATAATTTAATTTTTTCTTCTTCCTCTTGATTATTCTTAATAATTTTTTTAGCAATGATAAAAACTCCATCATATCCTTCTTTCGTGGCTAATCCAATTATCGAAACTAATTTATTTCGATCATTTTCGTCTTGAACTTTAATTTGAATTTGAGTTTCATCTATTATAAAATCATACTTCCAGCGTGACGGAATTTTAATATCAAGACTAATATTTTCTTTAATCTCCCTAAGTGAGAAAAAAAATGGCCTTAGTGCACTTATTGTGTCAAACACTGCGGTTCTCATTTTAAAAATATCATTGATACGATCCCCGTTATTACAAATGACGATGCCAAATATAAAAACACTTTTTCTATTACGCTAATTTTCAATGGCGCGGGATCATCTTGTCCCAATATAATTGCAAATTCAATTATAAATTTAATGCAGTATATTACAGATAAGACAAAAACAAATAATTCAATTTTCTCCTTCATGTTTTTTTACTTCTTCTAGAACTTCCTTACGAAAGGTTCCGACTAGTGTTTTTATTTCTTGGGCATATTTTCGTGCTCTAATAGCAGCACTACGATTTCCTTTAGTATACACCTTAGAGGTGTCGGCTGTCATTAATTCAACCAATTCTTTTATTTTTGCTAATGTTTCCATAATTTATAATTTTAATCTAATATAACGAATTAATTTATCTTTTTCAAGTTTTGATCAAATATTTTATATATTTCTATAAATGATTCTAGTTCAAGGGGTTTTTTTAATTTATTAAATATAAATAATTCTTTAAAATATTCTGATAATATTCTATATTTTTGTTCATTAAATGATTTATAATAACCTTTATATAATAAAGACCATAAATATTCATAATGATTGCTTTTGACGATAAAATGAATTCTTTCTTGCTCAAAATTATTTGTTATTTTATTAAAGCACCAATTAAAATGATTTATAATATCATCATCAGACACTAAAACATCAGACCCCAAATATGTTTCATCAATCAGATCAAGTAATGAAGATAAAAAATCATAATATAATTCAGATTTTTCCCGAATAATATTATGAGCTCGATACCATGTATCAATTTGTTCTTTGTAGGTTTCGAATGTTAAACGTGCTTCATTATCTTTCTCCATATTATTAAATATACGGATAAAAAGACTTAAAAAAAAGAGTTATTGCGTTTTCTTATTATATGAAGACATTTGTTTCATTCTTTCAATTTCTTTACCAACAACTGGGTTCTTTAATCCTCTTTCTGGCTCATTTCCTGACTTTTCATCTACTGGAACTGCTGATTTCTTATAAATTGGCTCTTTTCTTCTAAGTTCTTGAGCTCTTTTACCGCGTTTAACCATTTTATTACCAACATCGGTTTTTATTGCGTTTACTGCATCTGATGGATTGCCCATTTTTGAATCTCCGACCAATGCCATTTCGGCTCTTTTCTTAAAATCTTCAGATGGTTCGTGGTCATATACCAAATCTGATGGGGTGCCGCCTCTATTATCGTCAACAACCTCATCTTCTTCTTTTGAATTCTGTCTTGCGACTTTTTCTCCGCCAATTTGATGTGGAAATTCTGGATTATCGTTACCTTTAAATGTTAGATAATCTTTTATTTTTTTCTCAACAGCTTTTAATGCATCGTTATTTTGATCGCCGCTATCTTTAATTGCTTTCGCAGTTGTGGCATCCATCTTTGGAGCGGTGACTTCATTTATTATTTTCTTTAATAAGCCAGCCATTCCTGCTGTGGTAAGAGTTATTGTTTTTTTCATAGTTGTTTCGTTTATTTTTCTTAATGTTTTAGCCATATTATACGCTTTTGAGCCTGGAGGACATGTTGAACTTCCGTATTTTTTACCAGTGCATTTACCTTCGGTGCCCTTTTTTTCTATTTTATTAAATGCTTTCTGAATCCATTTTTTTGCTTCTTCATCAACTTCAATTTCTTTTACTTCATTATTACATTCACAAACCTCTTTATTACATTTTTGACAAATTTCTTTATCACCTAATATCACTTCTTTTTTTTCATTCATTTCAGTATCTCCCTGTGAAGTATTTTTAATTGCTGTTATTTTTATTTTTAATTCTAATGAATTTTCGTCACCTTGAGTATCAATATCTACATCCATAGCGTTTCCAATTTGATTATCCTCTAAATCATGATGAAGACCTTGCATTAAACTTGTTTCTGCCTCTTCTAAAGATGATCCTCCGCAACAATCAACTAATTCTTCAGGTGTGATGTTATCAATACTAATAAGAACTCCAAATTTTCCATTTCCGATATTTTCAATATTTGATATTTTATCAAGTAAAGGAGATAATGTTTGAAAATTTTTAACAGCATCAATCATATGATCTGTCTCTGATATTTGCTCCATAATCAATTTCTTAGCTTCTTGTTCTAATACTTGATTAATCATTGCGTCTAGTTCTTTTATCTTCATATCAATAAATATTCAATTATTTTTTAATTATGTGCTCATGAAAATTAATATCATACTTATAGAAAATCATTTTTAATTTAGCTAATTCAACCTCATCATCTATTTTAATATCAATTGGATGTTTTGTTGATATGTGATAGATTGACTTCTCACTTTTATCTGTCCATGATTTCATTGCTTTTCGATTGCCTGGGTCATCCAACATACCCACTGGAAGAGCTTCCTTTATGATTATTTTCTTCACTTCTTCAACTGTTATTCCATATTTTTTTGCCGCATCTTCCATCGCTTTTTTCATTCCGTCAATCTCACTAATAAATTTAAATTTCTTACCACTATTACCCTGATTACAATATGGAAATTTTTTGCATTTAGCATCTATCTGAACAAATTTTGCTTTTGGGCCCCCAAATCTTGGAAATCCTTTCTTAGTCGATATCATATCCTTAGTTGATGCTGCTGTTATACTTGCTGATTCGCTTTTTTCATCTAATTCTAAAGGATCTTTTCTACGTTTTTTTGTTTTATCCATTGGACTTGACGCTCCTGCTGTCCCAATTGGTCCATCATACATTGCCCCCGCTGATACACCCGCATCCATTTGTTCATTAAAATTACGTAATTTATGAATATCTCTTTTTAATATCGTTGTAGTTAATGGGGCTTCATATGATCCTGAAGCGTCAGACATTGTCTGTTCTTTTGCTTCCATTTTCTTCAATTTTTTATAATATTCGGGATCTTCACTTACATGATCTCTCGCGATTTCTTCAGCTTGAGTTTTATCGTTTGTATGCTCCATTTCAACTTTAACGCCAGCTTCCACTGCCTGTTTAATAGTGCCAAGAAAAACATTATGCTTTCTTGCTATGTCTTCGAGTGACATATTATCCGATAATCCGCCTTTTAATTTATTTGTCATTATTTTACATTTTTAAGTGATGATTCCCAAAAAGATTTCCTTTGCCACAATGTTTTGAATAATTCAACAACAACCTTTGTGGCTAGGTCGACGATTTTATCGTCAATCTTCTTTGTACCTAATTCATTTTGAATGGCCTTTATTATTACATTATGAGCTTGGGTGCTATCGAGAAAACTTTTCATTTCTCTTCTAGCAATCGCTTCCATTTCTCTTCTATCAGATGAATCAATTGCCATTACATATCTCTCCTGTTCACTAATAAATCATTTATTGTATTTACAAATTTTGGCTCAAATGCCTTTAATCTGTTAATTAGTTCAAGTACTTCACCATCTATTTTTAATAATGATGGCGAGCCTAAATAAAATCCATTATCGTCTCCTGCTGAAAATGAAAAATTAATATTTTTTCCTCCAATTTTCCCATTTAAAACTGCAGTATCTGGATATATATGCAAACCATCAAATTCGGCGATCTCCGAAACTTCAGCTTTAAAATCGTCAATTAATTGTGAAATTGTTCCTTTTTCATCATCCTCTAATACTCTTTCTTCCGGATCTTCTGAATGAATTTCAACATCAACATTATTAATTACCGATACTTCTTCATTATCTCTTCTCGATTGTTGAAAAGACGTTGTGGAAGATTTTTCTGGTTCTGTTCCTACGCTTCGTGGAATTGGTTTCTTTGTTCCCGCTCCATAACCATATGGATCTGTGAGCTGTCCCCTTGAATCTTGAGGCTCTTCAGTTTCACCTTGATATGTTTGTTCTTGAATCATTCCATATTTAGGCATAGCTTGAATTTTTCTAATTCTATTAAGCATACCTTTTATTTCGTCGTAGCTATCTGTTTTTTTCTCTGTTGTCATCTTTATAAAATATATTAAAATCGAATGATGGGTTCATATCTGTATAAATATTTAGAAAGTTTGATTTACACACTATCCCAGTGAATTTTATTGCTTTACTCAAATATCCTTGTGATGGAACAGTATGATACGGTATATTATGCTCAATACATAGTTCTTTACATAATAAAACTAAAGCATTAAGTTGTTCCTCGGAATAGGGGTCCCAAAAATAATAATCCCTCCATTTTTTTATAAATGGCTCGGCCCTATATGGATCACCAATCCAATTATATAAAACACCAGTTATTGTATTCTTATTTAACCATCCTAGATTTTCTAGCGCGATCTTTATTTGTTTCTTATCGAGATCTTTTAATCCAAAAGTTTTTGAAGCATAATTAGTATCAAATAACTTATATACTTTTCCAGTTTTAGTAATTACATAATGAGGTATTTCATCATATTTCTCATTTTTACGATATCTTATTTTCATCATAAAGTCGTCAAATCGTCTTTGAGTGTCATATAGAAAAATTTGAGTCTTTTTGGTTTTTCTTTTACTGATGTTTAATTTAACATCATTAAGTATGTCTACGCTTTGAACTTCTAACATCTCTTAAATAGGTTTTTTTGGGCTTGAAATCCCGTTTTATTTTTTCTACATCATCTTCATTGACAACAGTAGCCGAATCCTTTTCATAATGAATATGTAATGGATTTACATCATCAGATTCGACATATATTATTTCAACAGATGATGTAAGCGAAGGCGTAATTAGAGGGGTAAATAAGGGGGTGGATGTCGGTGTAATTGATGGAGTGGGTGTCAACGTAATTGATGGAGTGGGTGTCAACGTAATTGATGGAGTGGGTGTCAACGTAATTGATGGAGTACATATCGGAGTTGTCGTTTGTGATGGATCGGGAGATGTCTGTGGAAAATCCTCACCAGAAGTAAACATTTCGTTTATCTCTGGGAGGCTGTGGTCGATTATTTTTTTTTTAAATTCTCTCGTGCTATAGCTCGGAGTCGTTCCAAACGTTCTTCTTCTTGTGTTTTTTGAGCTTCTGGGCTTATTTCGGCACTACCTGATAGGCCTGGACTATCACTTGGTAGATCACCGTTACCTGAATTGCCATCCATTTTAGTACTACCCATTCCTTCAACCAATCCATTTGTATGTGTTATTATACTTTCAGGTTCAGATGGACTATCATTTGAATAATTGATCCCTGGCCATCCTGGCGTGCCAGGTTCACCGCTAGAATCTCCTTTTTCTTGAATATCTGGAGTTAAAGACGCTATATCTTCATCCATATCATCTGATTCCTGTTGATGTGAATTTTTTCTCTCATATTCATCCTGATTCATTTCATTAATGTCTTCATCTGATATGGACGGGGTAAATTCAATACCTAATAATGAATTTTCAATTTCTTCCTTAGTTAGTTGATCGGTAGGTAGATCTTCTTCTTGTTCCTCATCGTAAAATTCGTCGGGCGTATCGGGGCCACTTTCAAATTCGTTTTCCTCAGAAATAATTTTTTCTCCGACATTTCTTTCTTTTTGAGTTACAATAAAATCATCAGCCCATAGCGCCCCTTGCTCCCCTTTTATTAAATCATTATAAAGATTAATTTCTTCTTTTGTGCGGCCAAGAATATCGTTTTTATTTATATCACCTTCTTCAACTGGTGATTTTTTTATTGGTTCTTTTCTACTCAATAGAATTTCTAATTCATCCAATTCTTCTTGAGTCGGTCTTATTTTTGAAACTTCACTCATAATATCCTTAGCGTCAATTGGCTCTGGTTGACTCTCATTATCGAATTTTGTTTTAGCCTCTTCGGCCCTTAATATCATATTCTGAGCAACAAGCGCTGTCATTGACAATGCGATAATTGGAAGCAATGCCCCTAATATCCAAGCAATAATAACTTTAAATGTTTCAGGGTCCATATCCGCCAGCCCAAATGGCTTTAAAATAGAGGCAGCAAATTCCGCAACGCCTTTCCCACCATTTTGATTAATATAATCGTAAGTAGCATAGACATTACCTATTACCTGTAATGTTGTTAAAATGATCATAACAGACCATGTCAGAAATTTATGCTTATTTTTTGTGAGAAGTATACTGAATAACGCTGATGCTTGACCAACTTCGGCAACAAAACTTAATATAATTGATAACATCATAGCGTTACCAATAAGGAATAAATCTATAGCATGATACCAAGATACGAATGCTGTTGCTCCATAAAGAATTATAAAAGTGATTATTAATCCGCCATACAGTAAATTGTCTCTACTTAAATTTTTAAACCATTTCATTACTTTTTCTTTTTTATGGTATCAATCTGAGCTCCACGAACATTGACGGTTGTAGTAGTATTGGATTTTATTTTTTCTGCAACTGATTGAATCGCTTCCGCTCGTTTATTAGCTTCTCCAACTTTTTCTTTTTGAAAACTTAATTGGAGTTTCAGTTCTTTATTTTCACTCTTTAAATTATACACATCTTTACTTAAAGAGTCAATAGTATATTTATCTTTTTTTATTGCCATAGTTGTACTCATATTACGATTACAACTCTGTACCGATTTAAATAGAAATAATATTAAGAACGCCAATGCGAACCATTTCATATTTTTTTCGAAAAATTCTTGTGATGTTTGCGCCATAATTTACCATTGTAATATATTATAGTTTATATTAACCCCTATACCTAAATATGGCTTACCTGATAAAATGTTATATCCAAAAGACGGACCACCACCTACAGACCATGTATTTGGTATCCATTTCTTCTTTTTCATTAATCTTTTTATATCTGGATCGGTATTTGGGTCTACCATCCACCCTTTCAACGATGTGGCGGTAAATCCTGGATATTTTGTTGTCACAAAAACTCTCAATTGTTTATCCACGACTTCTTGCCCAAAAGTTAAATCTATTTGAGTTGTTCTTTCTAAAATTTCAGTTCGGCGATGCTTTAATTCAAATGAAGAATTGAATTGTGTATCAAATTGTTTATTATATGTTTTAGTGTTATCTAATAATAACTTTGGCGTTAATTTCTTTGCCGCAATACCTATTGTGGTTTCCCCTTTATATATATCAAAATTAGTGGGGTTCCAGTTATATTCCAATTCCCATGGAATACAATATGTGCTATCATTTATTTGAATGGGTTTACTCATTATTGATTCGAGATAATTTATATGAGATCTTAATTGAGATGTGTCCTGTTTTAACTGAAATACAATTTTATTTAATGATATGACATTTCCTTTTTGGTCTTTAACTTCCTTATATAAGTCGGCATTTAATTTTTTAAGATCCTTTTCACTTGAAATAAATCCAGCAACGGTGGCTTCTAATGTTCCCGACTTTGTCCTTTCCATTCTAACAGTATCCCTCAGAGCAATAATATTTTGTTCTTTTATATGATTCTGTCGCTCCAAATCTCGCACTTTAGCGCAGGATCTCCCAAATCCTAACGCTATTACTACGACCACTATTATTAAAAATGTTTTGCTTCTAAAAAAATTTATTGTTCCATATATGGATATTGCAGGTTTTATAACCATCCATATTTTTAGCCAAAATTCTAAAAGGCTATCAGCAAATTTACTCATTATAAATATTTTAAAAGTGAATAACTCTCGTTACGTAATTTTTTTAAACTTTTATCCTTTAATTGTCTGATTCTCTCTTTAGTACATTGAAATTCTTCACCAAGATCATCCAAATTGGATTGTGATCCATTTAATCCAAAATATTTCTCAATTATAATTTTTTCTCTTTCATCCAAGACGCTTAATATCGCTGAAACTCTTTTTTTAATTTCGTCTGAAGAGATAAACACATCTTCAGGATTGTGTTCATTTGGGTCCCTGATGATATCAATTAACTCGTCGCCTTCTTCATTTATTTCTTGATTCAGATGAACACAATATGGCAATGTATAGGATACTTCAGATACATTTGTATTTATATTATCGCTATATCCACTACAATCGTCTTTCTTATGCGTTTTTTGAGACTCCTGTATTAAATTAGAGGGTATACGAATAGTTCTTGAATTTTCATTTAATGAAGCCATTATAGATTGTTTAATCCACCACACAGCATATGAAATAAACTTTAAACCACTTGATGGATCGAACCTATCGACGGACTTAAGCAATCCGATATTACCTTCAGAAATTAAATCCAATAAATCGAGTCCTTGAGCCTGATATTGCTTCGCTATTGAGACCACAAACCTTAAATTTCCCACAACTAATTCGTTGTATATTTTTTCTTTTTCTTTTTCCGTTATGTTCTTGTCTTTTAGTTGTTTAAAAATCTCATCTTGTCTTTCATGTGTGATTACTGGAATTTTCTTTAAATCTTTTAAATAATTTTGAACCTCATCTGAATTAACGATTCTTGATTTCTGCATAGATATATATTTAAATTTAATTTATACAAATATAATACAAAAATTTCGTTTTTCTAAAGAATCACGAAATTTTCATTGTTACTGATTCAATAGAAGACACATTGTCATCTTTTTTAACCATTATCAAATTATCCGACCAGTTACGAATTAAGGGGTTATGGGAAATAACAAAAATATGTTCGAAATAGTTTTTAATTTTTTTGAAAAATTCCCCAATTAACTCAAGGTTCTCATCTGCTACACCTTTAAAAATTTCATCCATAACAACAATATTCGGTTTTGGTAAAGACGACACTTTTGTCAAAACGCTACGGATTGCTAGAGATGCAATTGTTTTTTCGTAACCAGACCCACTATTAAGAGGTTTAACGATCCTTGTTTCGTTATCTATCATCAGGAACTCCAGCTCGTTTTTGTCGTTTATATTCAATTCTACGGTGAAATTACAACTATCAGCAAGGAGTCTATGTAACTCCTGATTCAAAAGCGGCATCATATTCCTCAAAATAACCTTTGAAATACCATTTTTACCAAAGATCATCAAATAAACTTTGAAAACTGATATTAATTCTTCTTCAGATTTAATCTTCTTAATTAACTCAAGGTTTAGTTTAATCTTTTCCTTCACATTAATAATTTCAGTTTTATATTTTTCGATACTTGCTGTTGTAATTCGAATATTTGCATTAATAGTGTCAATTTTGGTCTTCAATATAATTATCTCGCCATCAATTTTCTGATTATGTTCAAGTTTTAATTTATTGTTATCATAATTATTTAACCTAGTTTGACTACGATCAATTTCGAGTTGTTTCTGTTCAACTTCTAATTCATATTTTGCTTTCCGGAGTTTGTTTCTTTCATATTCATCATATTCAGTTTTTAATTTACTAAATACTAATTCATTCTCTTTTAACGACTCAATCTTCGTTTTATTTTCAAGATTGATCGCATATAAAGATTGAATAAGGGTTTTACCTTCGGATATTTCTTTAGAATGATCAACATCCGCCAATGGCCTTTTACATGTAGGGCACACACTTCCAGTCTCTAATTGCTTTACAATATTTTCATTTCTTGTAATAGAATCTGAATTTAATTTATCGTTAAAAATCGCATCATTTATTTCTTTTTTTAATTTTTCATGATCGTCTTCTGAATAATATTTCGACGGTTCAATAACTTTAATTGCTTCGGCCTGCGTTTTACTAACGGTTTGTTTATTTTTTAATTCATCTATTTCTCTCTTCAGTAAAGTTGGATTTGTATTAATTAGTTCCTTATCAATATCATTGTTTTTTGATTGTAGAGCAGTATCGCGTTTTGTTTCTAATTCTTTTAATGTCGCATCATAATTTTCTAAATCATTTCCAAGTTTCACTATCTGCACGCTTGCATCGTCGATGTAATTGTTGTGATTCTCATTGTCAGTCGTCAATTGTACTATATTATAGGTATTTGAGACGAGTTTTTTACTCCACTCATTATACATAGTTTTACACGCCTCTTCTTTTACCTTTAAACTTTCTAATCCCATAAATCTTGTTAAGATTGCTCCTCTTGCCGTTGGCTTGAATTCAATCATATCTTCAAGATTGCGCCCTGTAGTTAAAATAGTCGCCAGGAAATCTTCTTCAGTTCCAATTGCTGAAGTAATAAATACTTCGGTTTCTCTTCTTTGCTCACCTGCCAAATTAATAGGATTACCATCCGCTGACATTTTATAGAACTCCAATTCACTCTTTGTGGAAAATTCCCCAGTTTTACTTTTCTTTCTCGTGATCGTTCTTTCAATAATATATTCTCCCTCATCAATTACAATATATCCTTTAACTTTTACCACATCACAATCTCTGAATTTATTAAAGACCTCAAGAGCGGTTTTACCCTTTGTTGTTGAGTTAAAGAACAGATACATAAGTAAATCTGTAGATACGGTAGATTTTCCTGAGAAGTTTTTCGGATTTCCTTCAATAGTTGTCACACCTTCGAGTTTATCTATATCAAGAACATTATCATCACCAAACGAAAGAAAATTTGAAAATTCGATTTTCTTAATATACCATTTATTATAACGAACTTTATTCTGCGCCAATTTATCTATCTCGCCATTGATCTTATTATCAAGACGGTCAATCATTTCCCATTTAATATCAATTTTGTTCTCCGTAATAAAATCTTTAACCAGATTTTTTTGATACTGAGGATCTGTTATATTATCACTCACATCCAATGACTTCAACTTAGTATTAGAATTATTACTGGCGACTTTCGTGACAATTTTTACATCGGCAGCATTATACTTCTTTTTGAAATATTCTTTTACTCGCTTAATTCTTTCCTGAGTCAAATTCTCGGGCGTGTCTTCCCATTCGACCTTGATGAAGGGATTTTTGTAATTCATTTTTATATTTCTTTAATATCATTGTGAACTAATAGAACATAATTTTCGCCAAGATCACATGGAAAGCAGTCTATTAGTTTTCCTCGTGATAGTTTAGATATGAACGGAATATCTTCTTTATAATCTGTTTTCATCATCATCCATTCTTTGAAAAATAAAATATCAAAGTCATCTAAATCCCTTTTTATTCTCAATTTTTTGATATTATTGATTTCCACCTGCTTGGCAGTGAAAATCTTCCCGTTAATTTTTACTTTCATCTTCATCTTTATTTTTTTGTTTATGTAATTCTTTTAATCTTTCTGTCGCTCTTTTACGCTTCTCAGCTTGCACTAATTCATCTACTTCACTTTTTTCGATTTCTAACTCTCGTCTTCGCTCTTCTGATAACGCAGGATATTCACCATTTTCTTCAGATTCTAAAATGTATAAATCGTTATATAAATTAAATGTCTCAACATCCTCATGTTTAAATGATACCCATCCTTCTATTTTTGTATTATTTTTTACTTTTTCTCTTTTTCGAAAAATTTTGTCAGGATTAAGGACTGTTTCTGGCCGTACAACATTCATTTGATATAATTCCCAGCTCGATCTTATGAAAATTGTATTTCTGAATCCAGGATTTTCTATCATTTGTTTTCTCCATAGATATCGTTCCATCCAATATCTTAATTTTCGGTCTGGCATATTAAGTGTCGAAAATCCCCATTTCATAACTTCGGTACTATAATACAAATCTTTCCAAAAATCACCAAACCATCCTCCACGCTCAACTTCCACACCAATTTCGGGATTATCAACACATATTAAATCTATTCCCTTTCCGTTATGATTTTCATTTATTTTTAAATTAAGTCCCAACAACTGTGGAGCAATTTCTACAACCTTTTTTTTGATCACATAATCATCAAAACTTTCATTAGGCAAATCTCTGTATTCGTACTTCCAATCTTCAAATAAATTCATTTTTAATTATTTAATTCTACTTTCCTCGAAGAACTCGACGAAAGCGTTTATGGCCCAAACTGACCCAGCGGTAAACATCCCATCAAAGAAGAATGTAAAGTTGCCAGTGTCAAAATAAGCATTGGTGAGCCCACCCAACGCAAATGATAAGAAAAATCCACACCATACTGGAATACATAACATACATGTAAAAAATGACCCCCAAAAAGATGATTTACTAATCACCCAATCACGAGGTCTATCGAATATATGTCCGTAAACAATAATTGTTGACATTCCATATGCCATCAACATCCATAAAATTAATTTATCCATTTATATTGATTTTATTATTTTTAGCAAATTCTTCAATATTTTTCTTCAAACTAAAAAGGATCTCATCCCTAGATGATATATCTATTTCTTCCATTTCCATTATGACACTATCATATATCTCCCTGAGAAATTCAATAAGCTCAGTTTGTTTATTATAGTTCATTTCGAATAATAAATCTGTTAACTTTGTTTTCAGATCTTCGTTTTCCTCTTTAAGTTTTTCTAATTCGTCCATATGGAAGATTATTTTCCAATAATAAGTAAAAAAATTCAGAAAAAGAAATTATTTTCCACTTTACTCATCATAAAGGTTACTTTTTTCCACTATCTTATCAATTTTCTGTTTTATTTCTTTTTTAATCTCCTCCATTGGTAATATTGAACTTGGATGCGAAAAAACAATAGGATCAGATTTTGTTTCCTTAATAACAACATCTTCTTTCTCAATATACTCAGATTTTGCGGGCTTTTTCTCAATCTTATCTGAAGGCGTTAATCTATTTACTGGCATATCTCCGTACTTCAGTAAATCAAATCCCTTTTTAAAAGTTTCTTTCGCCAACTTCTGAATATCCTCAATATTATTTAATTCACAATATTGAAGAAACTCATCATCCAAGATTAACGAGTTGTTCGCTTTCGGTTTCAATGTCTTTAATGTCATTTATTCTATAATGTAAAAATGGTTGATCATTTGGTAAATCATGGAATGTGTATTTTTTGGTTTCCATATCGAAGATCCCGTATCCGTGATGTTTAACATCCTCTCCAAAATTATTTTGTAAAAATGAACCTATCATAACTGCATCACCACCATTAGGTAATTTAAAAGTTTGGCGTTTATGTATATCTCCCGCTAGTAAAAGATTGAGATCTACAAAATTCATTCTGTCATATGCATCATCAAATGTAAATCCCAAATCGGTTGACATCCCCTGAATTGGCCCGTGAAATAATCCAACATAAAACCCATCTTCCTTTTTGAATTCAGGTCTCACATTATGTTGATATAATGAATAAACAACCCAATTTATGTTTTCATCCTGATACACTCCACTATCTTTATAATAATGTACTTCACCAGGCTTATTCAATAATTCCACGACTGGCGTTATACTATCCAATCGTTCCATATTATTTTCCAAGAAATCATGGTTACCAGGAATGATAACAACTCGGCCTATATCAGTTAATCGATCAATAAACCAACTTGCCAACATAAGCTGTTCATTGGAGATGTTGATCTTCTGATGAAAGATATCACCTGTAATTACAATTCTAAAGTCGAAGGCGTGTAAATCCTCATTATCACCCCCACCATAAAACTCATCATTCAGTTGATCTAAAAGTAATTCGAATTGCTTTCTATATAGATCATGATACTGAGTTGTATGGATGTGGATATCGGAAATATGGACTAGTTTTCGTATCATATTTTATTTTAAAAAAGGTTTTAAATCCATTGTTAATATTGTTGATGTGATTGGTTGCGGCACCTTATACTCAGCAAAGGTGGCGTCTTCTTTCATTAAAGCAATTACTCCTCCAAGAAATTTCTTATCCTCATATTTTGAACCTTTCAACATCTTAATTAGTAGTCTGCCATATAATGGTATTTGTAAATAATAGTGCCCCAATGTGTTATCGTGGAATTGTTCGAAAGGGCTATAAAGTTTACCTGTATAAGGAAATACTTCAAAGTTTTTTGGCTGTCCACTCTTATGATCGGTTATCACAAACCCAAAATCCGACTGATCTTTATTCATCATTAACCATATATTATCAGGGGACCCAACGAATCCTTCTTCTGGATTTCCTAGTGTGGCTTCTGTATCAAGAAGAACACCCCCTCTATCATGCATCAATTTAATAAAATCTTTTCCAGCTTGAATCATCTTATCGCTTTTTATTCTCTGTTCTTCGGTGATAACGAATTCGGGCTGTCTAACTTCTTTATAGTTACCATATTGATCAATTATATATTTTTCTAACTCATAGTGAACCCTACTACCAAGATTAACGGAATCCTTTCCAGACTGAGCCCACTCTGCTAATAATTGTTTCTGTACTTCCGGATCGCCTTTGGCCATTTTCATCGATATTCCTTGAGCATCGAATGGCTTGAAAAAATTCTTAATTACTTTAGATACGGAAGGAAATCCACTTCTCATTTTGCCCTCCGAATCCATCATATAGTAAATATGTTTGGCTTCTACGAAGCTTATCCGATGTTGTCTTCGGTTTTCTTCTAAAATCGTTTTGATTTCTTTCGATATTTCTTTTAATTCCATTTTATAATATTTTATTTGACTTTTTTAAGTTCTCGTTTGCCCATAAAGGCTGTAAATTTTTATGATGACATAATTTATAAATTTCTTCTTCATTTTTTCCTGCATCTAACGGAATTCTATGATCCACATGCCAGCCATAGACCCCATAATTATTCCAGTTCATTCCTTCGGTAAATTGATTTTCTATATGATTTCGTAATTCTTGTGGCGTACATCCTACAATTTCAAACGTTTTATTTCTTTTTGTAATATTCCTTTTTTTAAAAAACATATAAATTCGACATCTGATATTTCTTGTCAATTTATAAAGAGGATCATTTATTAATCTTTTATTTCGTTTTATTCGCTTTTGTTCGTTAATTTTTTCTTTATTTTGTAGATTATAATTTTTTATATATTCTTTATGTTCTTCACGATATTTTTTTCCTAATTTTTGTATCTTTTCTTTATTATTTTTTCTCCACCTCGTATTTCTTTTATTTATTTCCTGACGATTCTTATTAATATACTCTTTCTTGTGTTCAATATTTTTTCTATAAGATTTTTTTGAATATTCTGAAACTTTTTCTAAATTTTCTTTTTTCCATTTTGATACTTGTTTATTTATTATGCTTCTATTTTTGTCAACATATTTCTTTTTAGTTTCGGGATTTTTTTGATAATAAAACCTTGATTTTTCTCTTGATTTTTCAATATTTTTATGATAATGTTCTTTTTGTTTTTCTAAAATTTCTTTACGATTTTTTTCTCTGTACAATTTACTTTCAATATTATGACACTTTTTACAAATTCTACCATATCCGTCATTATTTCTCGTATCTTTCTTAAACTCTATAATTTCTTTTTTGTTTCCACATTTATTACAAATTTTTGTTTCCATTTTCAATATACTTCTTTAATAGTTTATTTATTAGAGAAGATGTGTTAATAGATTTTTCTTTTAACAAAACAATAATTTCAGGATCTATTGAAACCGAAATTTTCCGTTTCTTTTTTCTATCATCAATCTTAATTCTTCCCATATTATATAAATATCTATCTTTTTCTTTAAAGTAGTAATTTTACTACTTTTATTCTATTTTTTCTATCTCGTAGTCATCAAAGCCGTCATTTTCGGCTTGAATCCATTTTATTCTTAATCCAAATTGTTCTAATCTTTTTGCAATATCGATAATCACATTATCAATACTGTCATCATAATACACTCTAAATTTTAAGTTCGTTTCCATTTTATATTTTATTAATCTAATTTTATATATCGATGGCCATCAACATAAACATTATGCTTCGGTTCTAAACTATCTTTATGATCTTTAACATAAACCCATTGAGACCACCAGTTTTCAAAATGCTCCTTGGTTGGTATTTTACCTTCTGTTGCGTCTCTCCACGCTTTAAAAGCTAATTCTTTTGCTGTTTCCATTGTTATATAATTAATTTCTTTGTTCGGGACGAAATCTTAGAGAAAAATATAAATCATATCTTTCGTTCATTAATTCTTTGTAGTTTTTCATTGTCATAATAATTAATTAAATTGATATGGCGGATATTCTGTTAAATCCCCGCAGAGGTCGGCTATGTCTTTATCTACTGGAAGTTTAGTTATCCAAATTTTATTAAACAATCTCCCTCCATCTAATCTATAATATAGTTTTTTTGCGTCTTCATGGGCGTCCCCATCGAGAACAATAATAATTTTCTTCGCCCTTTCATATAATCTGTCAAATAACAAATCACTTAACTTTTTACCTAACATTGGGATTGAATTAGGAACAAATATACTATCGAAGGGCCCTTCCACCAGGTATATTGGCTCGCTCCAATTGATGAGATATTCATTAAAAATTATTATTTGTTTTTCTGCTTTAGGATTATCATATTTCCTATAAGAATTCGGTAAGTATGATCTGGCAACGAAATAATTTAAAATTTCATCCGCATCATATGATGGAATAATGATTCTATTAGCGTATTTACCTTGATAACAAAAACCGATCCTATATCTTTTAATCATCTCATCAGTTACATT
>Ga0315275_10000374_pt1 | contig 37067 bp, 31 predicted proteins | sample YL17G03_0_MG_FD_205557 | JGI IMG/M metagenome (GOLD analysis project Ga0315275, IMG submission 205557) | Sediment microbial communities from Yellowstone Lake, YNP, Wyoming, USA - YL17G03_0 | ecosystem: Environmental > Aquatic > Freshwater > Lake > Sediment | place: USA: Wyoming | collected...
TTCACAGAGTCCGAAATCATCAGCATTTATTATCAGTTTTCTAATCAGAGGGGTTCACCCCGTTAGAGACAGGCCACCTTTGGTGGCCGTCAAGCCTTAGGCTTTGGCTCTAACGGGGTGAAAGTTTATGCTCGGTACGCTTCAAGGTCAACCAAAATTAGCCCTCGGGCTCTTGCCCGCCTGTGGCGGGTGTGCCGGGGGGGCGTTATTCCCAGGCAAGACATAATTATTTCGAGAGCTTATGCAAAAATGTGTGGGACTTTCTTGACAGTACTCCATCGAAAGATTAGATACAAGGTATGCTTATCAAAAATTGCAAAATCTTTGACGCTACCGACCAGAATTGTCATACATCCATACTGATTGAAGATGGTGTTATTAAGCGAATCGGCCATATTCAACCAGATTCTCTCAACTGTCCTGTGTTGGACGCTGGAGGACGTATTATCTCACCGGGATTTATAGATGTTCACATTCAGGGATGTGGTGGTTGTGATGTTCTCGATGCTAAAATTGACTCTCTCAAGACAATATCGAAAACTTGCGCAATGTTTGGCACGACAGGGTTTATTGCAACGACTGTATTTAGGCCAAAACAATCGAATGAGCATATAACTCTGGCAGCTGAATGTGTCAACCGCGATCTTGGCGGTGCGAACCTTTTGGGGATTCATCTTGAAGGTCCTTTTATTTCGCCAGCCAGGCGAGGGATGATTCAAACAGACTCTATTGGATCATCATCAATGCAGATGCTGGACAGGATTTTTGAGATTACGAAAGGCCGTCTTAGCATAATGACCATTGCTCCGGAACTTCCAAATACTCTGGATATAATCAGATATTTGGTAAAATCAAAGGTTGTAGCTTCCTTTGGCCATTCAAACGCAACCTATGAAGAGACTCTCTGTGGTTTCGATGCAGGCATTTCACATGTAACTCATTTGTTTAATGCGATGCCGCAACTGCACCATCGGCTACCGGGTCCATTGCCAGCAATATTTCAAACAAAACACGTAACCGCTCAACTTATCCCGGACGGCGTTCACATTCACCCGGCAGTACTCAAGATGGCTTTTGATATGCTTGGTTGTGCTCGTAGCGTGCCTATAACAGATGGTCTGCAGGCAATGGGCATGCCTGATGGGAAATACATATACAATGGTATTGAATATGAATCCAAAGAAGGTGTTGCTCGATACAAAGATGGCACACTCATTGGAACTGCGGTTGGTATGAATCAGTTACTTGCCAGGTTAATGGAATTTACAGGATGCTCTTTTGTTGTAGCAGTAAAAACCGTTGCCGAAAATCCGGCATTAATACTTGGCCTTACCAACAAAGGTGCTATTGCGGTCGGTAAAGATGCAGATCTTGTGCTTTTCGACGCCGACTTGTCCGTATATACAACAATCGTAGCTGCAAAAGTTGTTTATCAAAAATAGCGCTCCAACTTCTTCGGCGATGTTTTTCCCCTGCCCCTGCCCCGTGCGATGTTTAATATATCTTTGTGTCGGTAAGAAATTCATAAAAACCCGTCTTTCCCCTGTTATTTTAGGGTAAAAAATCAGATTTTTTCATAAGTTCTTATTTGGGGGTGGATGTGAACATCGAAAATAAACAACTTACATAACTCTGTAAAAGATGAATACTTTTTATAATAGCTGAAAATCTATATCTATTTTTGTTGCAAAAGCGGGCGATTTGACGAAAATGATAGGGAGAATTATGGTTTTTATTATTCACAGATACCTTTTTCGGGAACTCTTGCGGGTCTTTGTACTGGCGACGCTGGCTCTAACGGTAATTCTGAGCTTGGGAAGCTTACTTAGGCCCATCCAGGAGTATGGCGTAGGGCCGGCGCAGGTCTTCGGCCTGCTATGCTACTTTATGCCCATTATGCTAACGTTTGTTCTGCCGGTAGCGGCCCTGTTTGCCACTTCATTCGTTTATGGAAGATTCGCTGCCGATAACGAATTCGACGCCTGCAAGGCAAGCGGAATAAGCCCTGCAATGCTCGTATATCCGGGGCTGATACTGGCAATCATAGTCGCTATCGCAAATCTTGTCCTTAGTTTCCACGTTGTGCCGGCTTATGTCCACCGCGCTGAATCGTCCATTAAAGCCGACGCCAAGCAGATTCTTTTCAGGAACATATATAGACAAGGATACTACAATCTGCCGGGAGGGGATTTCAGAATCTACGCAGACGCTGCCGACCCGAAAAGTGCCAGCCTGTTCAGCGTTGTTATTGTGGAGACCGGCAAAAGTCAAAAGCTCATCACCGCTGAGACTGCAACCGTGAGTTTTGACAACACCAAAAGGTCAAACGAAGTAAAGGTATTTGCCAGGAACGCTTTTCAGTTCGATGAGCACGGCGGGGCATTCTTCAAGGTGATTTCAGTGCTGGGAGAATTTGAATCATTGATGAAAGACAGTGTCAAATTTCAGAAAATTGAACAGATGAACGCTATCAAGGCCTCGCCCATTAACTATTATCCGGTCACACTGTGTGCATGGAGTGCATACGAGAGGCTGACTATCGAGATGCTGGCTGAAGAGATAAAAAACACCATAAGTGCGAATAAGGATAGTTTCTACCAGCTTTACAATAATGAAAAACTGCTGCGTCTGACCGCAAAGGATTGTCAGCTTGGCCCCGCCGGCAACCAGATAGAACTTTCAGGCGATGTATTGCTCTTCGAGTACGACAAAAACAGCGGAGAGCTTATGAAGAGCTACCGCGGGCAGAAACTTTATATACAGCTTTCTGCGGAGACGGAAACCAGACCAAGTACGGTACTTATCGTTACGTTTCCAAATGCTGTCTGGCTCGACCGCGGTATTGAATATATAAAACCAAGATATGCTGCACAAGATATTGTTCTGCCGAACTCCATTACAGCGAAACTTGGAGAAAATATTATAGATACCGCGAGAAAGCATCAATACATCTCCCGGCCCTCGGCACAACTTGTAGCGCTTATAAAAGAACTCAACAGGAAAATCAGAGTAACGATTTTTGAAATCAAGGCAGAAATTCATTCGAGACTGGTATTCGGCATCGGCTGCATTACGCTCATACTCATCGGTATCGGCCTGGGAATCAGGTTCAGAGGAGGGCATCTGCTTACGGCATTCGGGATAAGCTCAATTCCGGCTGCTGCGCTGCTGGTTGTCATTATGATGGGGAAAAATATAACAAAAAACCAGTTCTCTCAAATAGGAGCCGACATGGGCATCGCCTTTATGTGGGCAGGACTGATACTTCTGACAGTCTTTGCCCTTGTGCTTTACAGAAGACTGCAAAAGAATTAAAAATATAAAATGAAAATACTTGACAAATATGTAACGAAAAATTTCCTGACGGGCTATCTGATTGCTTTTGCCGTGCTGATGGGGCTGCGCATAATGACGGACCTGTTTGTAAATATCGACGAGTTTACGGAACATGCAGAACTTACCATTGCCCAGGTGCTCTGGAACATCACGTTATACTACGGCAGTCACAGCTTTCTGTACTTCAGAGACTTTGCAGGCATGATAACCGTTGTCGCAGCGGTGTTCTCGCTGGGAAAAATGACAAAAAATAACGAGCTTGTCGCGATTATGGCTTCAGGAGTGAGCTTAAAGAGAATAATCGCGCCAATCCTGTTTCTGTCGCTGGCCTTTACCGGCGTGCACGTAATCGACCAGGAATTTTTCATCCCGCCGATGGCGGATAAGCTTGTCCGCTCGCGCGACGCGGTTGCTGAGACGCTGTTTTACAATATGTGGTTTATCGGCGACGGGAACGGAAGTTTGTTCAGCTCACCTCAGTTCAAAGTTAAAGATGCGATGATTATTACGCCAACAATAATAACGCGTACAAGGAAGCAAGATTCAGGATTGTTCGACGTTACGGGCATTATCAAGGCTGACTCGGCGTATTACGACCTCGATACAAAGTCGTGGATTCTTGATAATGGGGTGTTTCTGAAGGTCTCAAGGGAACTGGCAGACAGGCCGTATGAAGTAATAAAGTCTTATCCAAGCGACCTTACGCCGAAAGATATCCCAGTCAGACGAAAATCGGCTCATATGGATTTGCTCAGCTCCTATGACCTTGTAAGACTTGCCCGGCAGAATCCAAAAGACCTTGCAAGACTCTATGCACAGAAAAACTTCCGCCTTACCGACCCTATAATAAACCTGGTTATGCTTATGATATCCCTGCCTGTACTGGTGTGCAGAGACCCGAAATCGCTAAAGAGCGCCGTATTTATCAGCTTTGCTCTGACGGGACTGTGTTATATAATGACGTTCGTGTCCAAAATTTTTGCTTCAGAAGTTATAATCGGCGGAGGGGCGATGCCGGCATTGTGGGCATGGCTGCCGATTTTTATCTTTCTGCCGATAGCGGTTATCGAACTGGATTCGATGAAAACGTAGAGAAAAAGTAAAAAGTAAGCGAGTATAAGAAATGGAAGAGTTTAAAATCGAGCCTGCACAGAGGATAAAAAGGCTGCCGCCTTACCTGTTCGGCAAACTAAATGCCCTTAAATTGACCAAACGCCAGCAGCAAATAGATATCATCGACCTCGGTATGGGAAACCCGTCCGACCCGACGCCGCAGGTCATTATAGATAAACTGTGCGAGGCCGTGCAGGACCCTCGCAATCAGCGATACAGCGCAAGCAAAGGCATCTTCAATCTGCGAAAAGAAGTAGCCTTAAAATATGCCAGAAAATGGAATGTCCAGCTCGACCCCAATACTGAAGTGCTTGCCTGCATCGGTTCAAAGGAAGGCTTCAGCCATATGTGCCTTGCAATGCTCGGCCCCGGCGATACTGCTATTGTAGCAGACCCTGCATTTCCAATACATATATACGCTGTGGCGCTTGCCGGCGCTAGTGTCGTTACAGTGCCGCTGGGAAATACGCAGGAGTCATTGCAAAATATAAAAGAGACTTGCGAAAAACTCTATCCGCGTCCAAAAATGATGATACTGAACTTCCCACATAATCCTACAGCAATGACCATTGACGACATCAGTTATTTCGAGACGGTTGTCGATATTGCCAAAAAACTCAATATCGCAGTTATCCACGATTTTGCTTATGGCGAGACCTGCTTTGACGGCTACAAGGCGCCGAGCTTTCTGTCGGTAAAAGGTGCTAAAGATGTCGGCGTGGAATTTTCCACGATGAGCAAACCCTACAATATGGCGGGCTGGCGAATCGGATTCGTTGCGGGAAACAAGGAAATGGTGGATGCGCTCGCGACAATAAAGGGTTATTATGACTACGGAATTTTCCAGGCTGTCCAGATTGCAAGCATAGTCGCAATGCGGCAATGCGACAAAGACATCGAAGAACAAAACAAAAAATATCAGTTCCGCAGGGACGTTGTCTGCGATTGTCTTTCTCGAATTGGCTGGCAGGTGGATAAACCGCGGGCATCGATGTTCGTCTGGGCACGCATTCCCGATGACCAGTTAAAAGGCAGAGGCACTATTGATTTTGCGATGGATTTGGTTGAACACGCAAACGTTGTTGTTGCCCCCGGCAGGGCGTTCGGCGAAAACGGCGAAGGATTTATGAGAATCGCACTTGTCGAAAACGAAAATCGTCTCCGCCAGGCCATCCGCAACATTAAAAGATACGTGCAAAAAGGGTAGGTTAGCCCCCACCCCTGTGGTGAGGGTCTGTTTGGCCGTTGCCGGCATAGTGATGTCATTTCAACGAAGGTTAGCCCAGCAATCATACGGCAGAGTTTTCTTTTTTGATTTTTTCAGCCTTTATCAGAATTAAAAGATTAGATTCTGTTCCGGTTTTAACCCTTATTCCACCGAGGAGTAATGTTTTTCCTTCCTGCATCGAAACAGTAGTCTGTATCTGCCACGTCTCAGTTGTAGGCAACTGTAATAGACGCTTCTTTTCATTTACGAATTCCTCAAAGGTCGCAGTTAGGTATTTAACATCTGCATCCAAGAGAATATATGTATTGTCTGGCTGAAGTTTCGGGAGGACTTTTATAACCACACCGCTTGTTACGGTATCAGTCTTCGGTTGTGGCTTACCAAAAAGCCCCTTATGCTCGTTGTAATCTGAAATGTATTCAGTCTCTTTTACGATGCTAATATATGCTTCTTCACCGTCCAAAACGGTTACTCTGGGTGCAGTCAACATTTCAGCCTTTTTATGCGCCTGGCAGGCTCTGAGAATTTTGCTGACTTGCTCGTCATTGAGCATTGAATTACGACTTCCGGAGCTTGTAGGAAAATATATTCCGCCATTGTTGGGGTCTTTAACAAAGTTAAGGCTTTCCAATAAAGAATCATCAGCAAATATAATCCTTGTCTCAATATAGACTTGCTGCTTGTTTTCACTTTCACCTTGTACAATACCCTGCCCGGCAGATTTCTGCGAATTTTCACCTGTTCCATTATTCACCTGCTCTACAGTTCTGTTTCTCTCCTGCCCGGCAGGCGTATCGTTATCTACCGGATTTTCCACTAAAATCTGGCTCAATTTCTTTGAGGATACGAATTTGTCGTCTTTGGAAAATGTAAAAAGCTCATCGAAAATATATTTATCTTTGTCCCAGATTCTCGCTTCATATTTATATCTGATAGAGCTGTTACCGTTTTTGTCGGTTGTCGGCTGGCCCCATTCGATTGTTTTTCTTTGTTTAATGTCCCTGTAATTATCCCTAAAAAAGTCTTCAACCAGATTTTGCAGATGTTCTGTACTAAGGCACGTTTTCTTTGAAAATTCTTTTGGGATATGTATAACTATTTGGGTTACACTATCGCCATCAAACCAAAACAGCAGGCCCTTTTGTTCATAGTAAATTTTGCTGTTTTTTGCACCTTTGAGTTTGAAGAGAATCTGATTCCCATAACACTTAGGCAAATTATCAGTAAATTCTTCGGAGATGGGTTTGCCGTAAGTGGCAAAAACATCTTGCCGCTTTGAGGCCAGTGAAATGCCGGATGTCAGTTTACCCTTGAAACCTTTATCAAGCCTTATCTCATACAACACTTTGTGCCTGTTAAACCAGAAATCCAATCCGTATTTTTTTATATAATTAAGCCAATATCCATTTGTTTGCTTATCCTCAAGATCTTCATCCGGTTGCCCCAGTCTGGATTTTATAAATTCAATGGTACAGTTACCATCGCCAACAATAATATCATCAAACCCGATGCCTTCTTCGACAGTTACTCCTTTGGTTGTAAAGCCGGGAGGAGCTTCAAACTTTGTCATCGGCAGCACACAGGCAGCCATTAAACTTATCAAAACAAAAATTGTTGCGATTCGTAACGGCCGATATTTCCAGCTCTTCTTTTCTAACCAGCCAAGCCTGTCAACAAGCCAGCCTGAGTTTTCAAAAAGACCCAGGAGACCTAAACCAGGGTCAACAGGTTCAGCCAATAATTGGCGGGCAGTTTCGAGCAAAGTCTGGCGATAACCGATAGTTTTCTCTCTTAATAGTCTTGCAACGGTGGCATCGCAGCAAAGCTCCCTTAAATTCTGCAATTGTTTTCTTATCAGCCAAAGCAGCGGATTAAACCAGTAGGCAATCTGGAGAATCATATAAATAGCGTGAACGAGTAAATCGCCTCTTTTTATGTGAGCAAGTTCGTGCAAAAAGATATTCTCTGCATCCTGCGCCGTCAGGTTTTGAAGCTTGTCGGCGGGTATAAGCAAAACCGGCTTGAAAATACCGAAGACTGCGGGACAGCATATCTTATTTGTCAAAATAACCTGTGGAACTTTCCTCAAGTTTAGTTTCTGAGTCGTTGATGCTAATAACCCTTCGAGTCTTTCCGGCAGATTCGATTGCGGTTTATCTTTCAAATGCTGATGACGCAAATTGCTTAATCTTATGACCAGCCAGCCTGATAGAATCGCCACGCCGGCCAGCCATACAAAAAATGTGTGAACCTTCCATGATAAATATACCGCGGCAGGGGCAGCAGGAGCAACAGGGACGATTTCCACAGGATGGGTGGTTGTATCAACTATTATCGGCTCAATTGGTTTTTTTATAACTTCGATTGCTTGCGGCATTGTCTGTGGTTGACTAATTTTTATTACCGCCTCTTTTGCTATGAAGGGAATTTCAGCTGTAAAGCTTGTCGGGGATGTTAATGTCGGCGGCAGGATGAGCTTGACCAGAATCAGAAGCCATAATGCGTATCGCACCTGCGGCCACGCCCATTTCTTTATCAAAAGGTCAAAGCCTGCTACGATTACAATAAGCAGACCAACCTGCCAGAACATCGAAAGCTGCCAACTGAACCATTTTTCCGCCATTTGATTCATTATCGTTATCATTTGATACTCTCCTTTTTGTGTTCATTTTGTTTTTGAATAGCGTTTAACAATTCACGTTTTTGCCCCGTCGTAAGTTTCTGGTCTTCCACCAGAAAGTGCATCAGCGGCCCGAACGCGCCGTCAAACGCCTGGTTAGCAAGAGATTTCAGTGCATTGCGTCTCGCAACTTGTCTGCTCAGTAGTGGTTCATATAGACTTGTGTTGCCGTTCTTGCTTTCTTTGACAGCGCCTTTTTCTGCCAGCCGTGTCAGAAGCGTTTTTATCGTTGTGTAAGCCCAGTTAATTTCTTTCGGTAGCCTCTCGGCAATCCCGCGTGCCGTCGCCGGATGTCGTTCCCACAAAACATTCATCACCTGCCATTCAGTATCAGTCAGCTTCATAAAAAGTTCCTTTCTACAAACATAGAAGTATTCTACTACATTTGTAGAAGATGTCAAATAAAATTTTAAATTTTTTCATCTCCAAATTTCTTGTTTTTGCTGTTTATGAATCATTCCCTCGTTTTTAGCGGACTAATGAGGTTTTTGTGTTAAAATAGGCAAAATTTATTTGACTTTTGCCCGTTTATTTGCTTTAATAAGGTCAAATAAGAACATTTTTAATTGGGGTATTAGTGCCATTTTCCTTGAGCAGGCTGCTGTTGATTTCATTGCATATTTTATTGCCAGGGCTGCAGAGTTTTTTCCCGTTTTCGGCTCGACTGAGCTCGCCGAAGCCTGCGGCAAAAACTTAATGGGGCAAGAACGCTTAATTATGACACAGAGACCGTGCGCGCATTGATAAGCAGCCAGCAAATGGGGTTGGATTTGTGAAAAATACAGGGACGAAAACAATCTTTCTCTTGGCTTGGGCGGCTGTTTTTGCGGTCTGCGCAGATGCTTCGCTCTATAACGACCCGGCAGCAATGGCAGGATATGCAGACAGAACATCAATAAATATTACACAGTCGGATATCGAGTTGAAAGTTGATGTCGAATATGCAGTCTATGCACCGGGGACGTATCCGGGCAGCGACCTTACGAGCGGTAATGAATACATATATGCATATCAGATTTTCAACGACCTTAAGGCCGATGTCGCTATTGGCTTCTTTTCGGTTGGAATTATCGGCCCGGCGACAGTCAATAACATTTATACTGATGATATATATGGTTACAGCCCAGGTTCCGCTGTAGAGCCAACAATATCAAACATTTTTGCTCAAAGTGCGGGCTACGTATTTGCTGGCCAGAATCTTAATCCCAGAAAATGGTCGAGCGTTCTGATATTCAGTTCAGATAATGGGCCGACAATCGGGTTTGGAACCGTCAGCGGCGGGGGATTGTGCAGTATGGGCAATCTGCCAACGCCGTCAATTATACCGGAACCGGTAACAATCTTACTGATTGCTCCTGCATTTTTGGCCTTGTGGAATAGAAACAGAAAAATAACGAGAATAAAATGAAGTCTTGGCGTCTGACAGTCTGCTGCATTCTTGCATTGGGTATGGCGTGTTTCGCACAGAGTAATTATGCTGTGCTTGTGGAGGAAAGTCCGGTCGGGGCAGGAGAAATAGAACCCGGCGCGGGAGTCCATATGTTCAATGTCAATGAAACTGTAACGCTGACAACCGTTGCCATGCCGGGATAGCGTTTCATTTACTGGCTTGGAGACGTAAGCAACCCGACGGCAAATCGGACAATGCTTGCTGTTGACGGACCGAAGACAGTTATAGCTGTTTTCCAGCGAGATGAATATGAGCTGCCCAGCGGTGATATGGCTGTAAGCTCCGGACCTGAAAGCCTCACAAGACGTACTGACAGTATTTCGTCAGGAGGTTTCTCGGGCGGTGGCGGAGCCTGTACCGGAGCCGCAGACTTTCATAATTATGGCGATAGGGGCTTATATAAGTTTCAGGAAGAGATTATTAATAAATCGACACCACCGGCATCGAGGGCCAGGTCCCCGGAATCCTTAATGTAAAAAGGTGGAGCCTTGTTATAGTTTGCAGGTGAGAAGATGAAGGGCCGGCAGTAGGCAGGAACTGCCGGCCGAATTTTTTTATTCGCCCGTAATGGTTTTTTCAATAGTCTCGTCTGCGGCGATGTCGGGGTCATTGCGAACCGGATTAGTTGGAAGATAAATAGTAAACGTTGTTCCCTTGTTAAGCTCGCTTTCGACTAATATTCTGCCGCCATGCTGGCTGATAATCTGAGCTACAATAGACAAGCCAAGACCGGTACCAAGGATTTCCCTGCCGGGCCTTTTGACGCGGTAAAACCTCTCAAATATCATCGGCAAATCCTCTTTCGGTATGCCCATACCCGTATCAGATACCGTAATTACGATTTCATTCTGCTGACGTATGACTTCGAGAGAAACTTTGCCGCCCTGGGGTGTGAATTTTATCGCGTTGCTTAAAAAATTCGTCAAAACCTGGATTATGCGATTGCGGTCAAAAACCGCTTCGTTCAGGTCATCGGCCAGTTTGACAGTAAAGTCTATTTTGTTCTTCTCGGCAGCCAGTCTCATCGTATCGCAGGCTTCGCGTATAACCTGGGCGACATTGTGCGGCGAAAAATCAAATCTCATTCCGCCGGCTTCCAGCTTCTGAAAATCGAGAACATCGTTAATCAGCATACTCAAACGGTCAACATTCCGCCTGGCAAGATTCAAGAATTCCTTTTGTTTCTTTTTCACTCTGCCGGCAAGGCCGTCAAGAACGATATTTATGCCTTCCTTAATTGCCGTAAGGGGTGTGCGAAGCTCGTGCGATACTGTCGAAATAAACCGGGACTTTAGTTCCATTGTCTCAATAAGTTTTTCTTCCGCCAGCTTTCGTTCTGTTATATCTAACAGACAGGCGATGACATGTTTTTGTCCTTCGATGATTACAGGTTCAACACTTAGTGAAAACCAGGGCTTTTGCTCTCTGCCATGGAAATGGTTTGCGCTCTGAAATTCAAAGTTATGTACAGGTGCCAATGTTTGCAGTACTTTCCGGGCATTTTGTCTTAAGGGACAGGTTTTGCATCGTTCGCCCGTTCCGCAAACTTTGCCTTCTACCATTACAGTTATACAGTCAAGAGCTTCTCCCGGCAGACGATTTATTATGTTCTTAAAGTCCTTTTTGAGCAGATTGCAGGTTGTATCATTGACTCTTGTGACGATTAAATTTTCATCGATAAGTAAAAGACCGACTGGAACCGCATCAAATATCGCTTCAAGACTTTTTCCTTTACGCTCGATAAAAGTTTCAATGGATGTTTTAGCCGCAGGGTGGGTGTTGGTATTGTGCTGGTTCATTTTTTATCAAGAGTTTGTGTAATTTTTTCCGTCAGGTCGGCAAAATCAAACGGCTTGGTTATGTAGTCAACTATGCCGAACGAACTTGCAGCGGCTATGTCGCTGGGTTCGCACAAAGCCGTAACCATAATAACGGGAATATTCTTAAGTTCTGGATTTTCTCTCAGTTGTGCCAGCATCTCAAGGCCGTTCATTTCAGGCATATTGTTGTCTAAAAGTATCAAATCAGGTTTTTTAGCTGCCGCAATCTCAAGACCTTCCCGGCCGTTCAATGCGGTAAGAACGTTGAATTTGTGCCACTTCAGGCGGGTCTGGATTGTATTCAGGAGGTCTGCCTCGTCGTCAACAACCAGTATCGTCGCACCTGTTGTTTTTCTCTTTGCCTTAAACAAACCTAACATAGAGTGTCCCTCAAAAAACCTATTCGTTTCGATTATCGACAACGGCAAAGCAAAAAATTACTGAAAAGCAGATTTTGGCATTTTAAATTTAACAGTTAGGAGAATCCCTGCTGCAAATTTGTGCATTATCGGTCTTTTTGCGCCGACCAAAGAGGTCAATAAGTAGTTAAGAGACAAAGGGTTTTTGACGATTTGAAAGATACGCTCAAACTCTATAAAAATAAACTATGGCGACTAACAAAACAGACAATACGACATTGGAAACAATAAAGCGTCTTGGCATTCTTGACCAGGCCAGACTCGATGAGATTGAGAGGTTGTCCGCCAAGAGCGGGAAAAGCATAATCAGTCTGCTTAAGGAAGATAATCTCGTCAGCGATGAACAGTTGGGCAGAATTATTGCTGCAGAGCAGAAGATAGAGTTTGTAACACTTAGTCCGGATATGGTTGACCCCATAGCGGCTCGTATGATTCCTTATGAACTGTCCAACGAACATGACCTGATAGGGCTTCGGACAGAGGGTGATAAGCTGTATGTTGCGATGAGCTGGCCGATGAATCTGGCTGTAAGAGACCAGATTGAGCTGAGAACCGGCTGCAAAGTTATTCCGCGGGCCGCTACCGGCATCGCCATCAAAGCTGCCATAAGATATCATTTCAACGTGCAGAATGTTACAAAGCAGACCATCGCCTCAATGAGACTGAAAAAACAGCAGCATCAGGAAAAACAGCAGACCAGCATACTGGACAAACTTCAGGACAGCGATGACCCCATCAGCAGCCTCGTTTCTTCGATAATAAGCGGAGCAATCGACTCGAGAGCAAGCGATATTCATATCGAGCCGCAGGAGAAGGATTTGAAAATCAGATACAGAATTGACGGCGTGATGAGAAAAGAACTTGATATTCCTACAACAGCACAGGCGGAGGTAATCAGCCATATAAAAATTCTTGCGAATATGGATATATCGGAAAAGCGACTGCCGCAGGACGGGCATATAACAACCATACACCATGACAGAGAATTTGATTTGAGAGTCTCATCGCTGCCCTCGGTTCTTGGCGAAAAGATTGTTATAAGGATTCTCGACAAGAACAGCAGCCGCTGGAATCTCGACAGCGTGGTTACAAATAAATCAGATAACCAGAAATTTAGAAATCTGATTGAGAATCCTTACGGAATGATACTTCTGACAGGACCTACCGGAAGCGGTAAGACCACGACGCTTTATTCGCTTCTGCAGCTTTTAAATACCGGCAGAAATAACATCGTTACCGTCGAGGACCCCGTCGAGTACAGACTTGAAGGTATAACGCAGGTACAGGTCAATCCCAAAGCAGGTCTTGTGTTTGCTTCGACACTGAGAAGCATATTGAGGCAGGACCCCAATATTATTCTTATCGGGGAAATCAGAGACTATGAAACCGCTGAAATAGCCGTCAGCGCCGCTATGACAGGACATCTTGTGCTCTCGACTCTTCATACAAACGACGCTGCAGGAGCAATATCGCGATTTATAAACCTCGGAATACCGCCCTTTATGATTGCTTCGTCTCTTTTAGGGGTAGTGGCACAGAGACTAATGAGGACTTCATGCAGCCAGTGCAAAGAAACTTATACACCGACGCCAGAGCAGAAAAAAATTATCATATCTGCCGACCAAAAACCTCAAGAGCTTTTGCTTGCCCGAAATACCGGCTGTGATAACTGCAGAAAAACAGGCTATATAGGAAGAAAGGCAATATTTGAAATTTTGGCCGTGTCGGGACAAATACGCAGAATGATAATCGAAGGCAAAAGCGATACCGATATTAAGGAACAGGCGATAAAGGAAGGAATGAAAACCTTAAAAGTAAACGGCATTGAAGAAGTTATTTCACAGACTACCACCATTGAAGAATTGTGGCGGGTGGTTGATATGCAGGTGGATTGATGGCGGTTTATGAATATACAGCTCGAGATGAAACGGGTTATGTCTTCAGCGGCATATATGAAGATATCAGCGGAAAACAAGCGATGAAGGAAGAACTGGCCAAGATGGGCCATAATTTAATCAGTGCAAAAAGAAAGAAAGTAATCAAGCCCGCCAATGTAAAAATCAAAAAAGCCGACATCGTTTCGTTCGCATATAGATTTGCCGGCATGTGCGGAGCAGGGCTTACAATTGTTCAGAGCCTCGATACGCTCGAAAGACAGACTGATAATCCGTCGTTAAAATTCATTATAGGCGATATAAGAAGCAGTATAGGGCGAGGCGCATCTTTGACAGGTGCCTTTGAAAAATACCGCTATGTATTTTCAGATTTCTTTCTGGGAATGATTGAGGCGGGAGAATCCGGCGGGAAACTTGCCGAAAGCCTTGAAATAATCGCAAAATATCTTGAAAGAAAGGCGGATTTGGCAAATAAGCTCAAAAACGCATTTACCTACCCGATAATTGTCGTCTTCGTATGCGCTGTAATAATCATGGCACTGATTACTTTTGTCTTGCCTGTATTTTCAAAGATATATCAGCAGCTTGGCGTGCCTCTGCCGGGCCCGACACAATTACTGGTTATTTTAAGCGTTGTTGTGAGAAAGTGGTGGCCGATTTTGATTGCCTTGATTATAGCCTTGCCGATTATCTGCAGGTACATACGGAAAAATAAATTCATTAAAAGCAAATGGGACCATTTTAAGTTTGCGATACCGGTATTCGGCAGGCTTAACAGACTGGTGGCAGTGTCGCATTTTGTCAGGAGTTTTGCGATGCTGATTTCAACCGGTGTGCCGATGATAAAGGCCTTTCAGGTCGCCGGTTTAGTGACAAATAACGAAAAAATATTACAAATAAGCCTCGATGTGCAAAAATCAGTACAAGCTGGAAACGGCGTAGCCGAGTCGTTCGAAAAACACGAAATCTTCCCGCCGATTATTATTCAGCTTGCCGACTCAGGAGAGCAGGCAGGTGTGCTCGGACAGATGCTCAACAAAGGCGTCGATTTTCTCGAAAAGGATATTGAGCAGATAACAACCTCGCTGCTTATAAAACTTGAGCCTATGCTTACCCTGGGAATGGGCGCCGTTATCGGACTTATACTGCTTGCCGTATATCTGCCAATGTTCGATTATATGGCTCATTTGAAGTAAAACGGGATTTTACGAAAGCAGCACGGCTTTAATGCCGAATTGTTATTACGTTTTAAAATGAAATTAGTTGATAAGCGTTTATCATTTGGAAAGGAGATAATAATGAAGTTCAGGAAAGGTTTTACGTTGATTGAACTGCTGATTGTAGTGCTGATTCTTGGCGCACTGGCTGCGATAGCTATACCGCGAATTACGGAAAGCACTACGACTGCAAAAAGCAATGCCTGCGCAACCAATATTGACCTGATGAATTCGCAGATAGAGCTTTGGGCCGCAAGGCATGACGGAGCCTATCCTACCCTTATTGCGGTGACGGGCGACCCCAATTACTTTCCGGAAGGTCTTCCCGTATGTCCGAAAAGCGGAGAATACTCATTGGGCTCAAACGACAGGGTAACATGCGACGGCAGCCACTAATTGCCTGCAGTTTGCGGCATTGCGAAATGTGACAAAAAACGGATCTGTTATGGATAACAGAAGGGATGGCGCAGGCCATCCCTTTGTTTTTTCAGGGGAAGGTTATGACAGTTAAAAAAAGCGGTTTTACACTTGCTGAGCTGATAATTGTTGTGCTCATTATCGGCGTTATGACATTTGTTGCCGTGCCGAGAATGGTACAATCGATAATCACACGCGGGAAAGCTCAAACAACCGCTCAGAAAATCACAGCGGCTATAAGATACACCAGAAGCCTTGCCATCGCAAATGCCGCGACAAACACCCAGGGCTTCAGTATGAACATGACAGGCTCCGGCAGCTATACCGGATATCAGATTGTGAATCTTGCCACAAGCGATGTTAACGAAACCGGCTCGATAGCCCAGGGTGTTTCCTGCACGGGAGCAGATGATTTCAGATTCGGACCGCTGGGAAACAGACTGACGGATATCGACAGCCTGACTGTCAGCGCCGGCGGAAAAACCTTCAGCATAACAGTTGTATCAGCTACGGGGATGGCAAAATGCCAATAGCAGTAATAAAAAGCAAGAGGGGGTTTACTCTACCGGAAGTTGTTGTGGCAGCGGCACTGCTGCTCATTGCCATTGTGCCGATTCTAAAGGCTCTTACAAAGGCAAATCTCGATTCTCTTATTATAGAAAGAAAAACGCGGAGTCTGTGCCTTGCCCAGGGAAAACTGAATCAGATAAAGGCAAAGTCAATTTATAATTTTGATAATAACTTCGCAGAAACCAATACAAATTTGGGCAATTCGTATCTTTGCAATGTTACCCAGACAACCGTCAGCAGCACTCTTAAAACAATCAGTGTTTCAGTCGGGCGGGACAATAACGGCAACGATACGCTGGCAAGCAGCGAGATTGAAGTAACCCTGCAAACACAGATAGCGAAAAGATGGTGATTTGGCCATTAGCCGGTAAAAATCGAGTTCACACAGGTTAAAGAAATCTTTTTGGGCAAATCGTCGATAGCTTCTTTAGTGCGAATAGTTACCGTTTTGATTTCATTTGCAAGCAAATCGAAAAAATTATCGCTCAACCGTGCGTCGAAAGGTGTGTCTATATAAAGGTCTTTTACCGCTGACGACGATTTCAATTTTAGAAGCCATTCGCAGTTATCGCGACGCTCGCTTTGTATATTTATTTTTGCCCCAGGCCAGTTAATGTATTTATCAGGCAGATAAAAGAAGTTGTTCTGTGCTATTACGGTTTTGTCGTTTTCCAGCAGTAGATAAAGAAAGCTGCTTCCAAGCTGGTCAGGCCGGATGAAAGACTGCGGCAGAGAAAAGGACATTGTGGCGGCAGGGCTCAGTGTTACCGGTCTTTTGAATTCATCCATTATCCCCAAATTCATATCGCTGAGCCGACAGGTAAAAAGTCCTGTTAAAGGTTCGGCCGAGTGATTTGTTATTGAAGCGGTCAGAGAGGTAATTGTTTTTTCAAGCGGCAGCCGGCTGCTGTCGTATTGGGCAGATACTGTTATAAGAACCGGCGCAAAAAACCTTTTTGCATAGAAGTAAAGCGCCTTCGGACGGCCCTGATAATCAATGCAGGACCAGCTTGTCGCAGGGCAGCAGTCGTTAAACTGCCAGAAAAGAGCGCCGCTGTTAACATCTGAATTTGAACGGAGATGCTCGACATTTTTGCGGACAGCTCTTGCCTGCATCAGTTGTGAAAGATAAATAAATTCGCCGATGTTCTTCGGTGGACGGAAAAGCTCATTTATATAATAGTGCAGACGAGCAGGGCCGTTCGGTTGATAGTTGTGTTTCTCAAGCGAGTTCGATGCAGGATGTAATTGATTGTTGGGCAAAAAATCTTCGACAGTTTCCCTGCAGGGCAGCGATTGAAAGCCGAACTCAGCTACAAATCGAGGTGTTTTCTGTAGATAGTTGTCTGTAGGCTCAAGGCCGGACCATACGTTCCACTGATGGATTGTGCCGCATGTTGGGTCATTGGGATTTTTGGCAGGCCCCAGTGGTGTTGAGGGAATATAGTCCCTGTCTGGGTCAAGTTCCTGCACAAACTGTGGAAGAATCTTATGGTAAATATCTCTTCCGTAAAATTTTTTGCCTTTGCCGTTGCGACCTGTTGAGTGGAGCCAGTCAATTTCATTGTTGCCGCACCAGAGGACAAGCGATGGGTGATTGCGAAGTCTGATTATATTTTGAGCGGCTTCGGTCTTTACCATTCGGGTAAACCACGAACGGTCGGGATAGTAGGTGCAGGCGAATGCGAAATCCTGCCAGACCATTATGCCGAACCGGTCACAGAGATTGTAAAAAGCTTCAGTTTCATAGATTCCGCCGCCCCAGACTCGCAGCATATTGATGTTCGCTTCTTTTGCCGCTGCCAGTAATTTCTCATAGTCGGCTTCGGCGGCAGAGCCAACCAGCAGTGATACCGGTATCCACGATGCGCCTCGAACATAAACGCGATGGCCGTTTACTATGAATTCGAATGAGCTGCCGGTCTGTGGTGAGCCTGCCTGCCCTGAGCTTGTCGAATGGGTCGAACCCGCATCGTCGGGTATCTGGTTGAGATGTACCGTTCTTATGCCGAATTTTTTCAGAGATGTTTCGATGAGCCAGTTTTTGCTGAAAAGCTCGGCTTTGAGGGTATAAAGCGGCTGAGAACCATAGGAAACCGGCCACCAGAGAGATACAGGTTTTATCTTTAATACCGTCGAGATGTTGTTTGCGGCGATGAAGTCAAGTTCAGTATGAGCGGCAATACTGCCGGCAGGGTCGAGAACTGTAAGCCTGCAGATTGTTGAAGATTGATTTGCAATTTTTTCAATCTGGACGGAGACCCTTATATCAGCGCTGCCGGAGTCGGCTTCAATGGTTCTTATATGAATGTCGCGCAGGCAGGCAGAGCTGAAGCCTACGATACGAACCGGCTGCCAGATGCCGCAACCCGGCAGGGGAGGAGCCCAGTCCCAGCCGAACTGGCATTGTGCCTTGCGGACGTATGACCTGCACGGAAAGGAGCAGTTGTTGTTACTGAGTGTGCCGAATCGCTTCATCAGGCGATTGCCTTCCTGCAGCGGCGAATCACACTTTATCAGCAGGCGATTGTTTTTTTTCTTAAGCAGCGGTTTTATATCGAGACGATATGAACAGAACATATTATCGGTTTTTGCGATGAGTTTATCGTTTAGCCAGATTTGACAGAAGGTATCGAGGCCGTCAAAGACAAGTTCCGTTCTGTCGAGTTCGAGAAATTCGGCCGGGCAATCGAAAATTTTTTGAAATATCCATGATTTTTCGCTCGGCCAGAGGAAATTTTTTGGGTTTGAGTTTAAATCCGATAAGTTAATCAGGCCCGCCTTAACCAGGCAGGTGTAAATCGACGAGGGGACGCAGCAGTCCAGCCAGTTCTCCTCATCCAAATCGCGCATCCTCCGTGCCCAGGCCGGGTATTCCTTAAATTGCCATTTGCCGGTAAGGTCTAAAATCTGCTTTGCCATAGGCGCCAATTTTAGCAGAAACGGAATTCAGAAGCCAGAAGTTAGAAGTAAGAGGCAAGCATTATCAGACTTTTCCGATTGAATAAACAAAAAGTTGGAGATTGTGCCGATAGGTCCCATAAAAGCGAAATATATTATTAGGCAATTCAGATTTTTCACGCCTTCGTTTTCTGCGTATAGACGGCAAATTCGGGTTAGTACAAACAGATTGTAAGCCGATATTTTTAAAGGACTAAAGTGCAGACAGAGTACACAATGCGCGAAGGAAAAAACAAAAACGGTTTTACTCTCGTTGAGTTAATAATTGCGTTCGCAATAATCGTGATTATTTTTGCAGCGGTTGTGCCGCAATTCAGTGCCATACGAAACAGTTGGGCAAGCACTGAGGCAAAGGCCGAGATAATCCAGAACGGCAGGGTGCTTGCTGAACATATCACCAGAAAACTTTCAGCGGCAAAGCAGATTATCAGCGTCAGTCCCAGCAGCAACCCTAATGGCTTCATAACATTCAGGGATAATAACGATATTAACGATGTTTATAAACTTTCTGGTGGATACGTTGTTTTCGGAGTAGAAGGCAGCGAAGCACAGCTTGCAGGACCTGTCGACAGATTTCAAATTAGCTGTTATTCCCTGAATGACCTTAACAATCCCACGGCCGATGTAAATGCCGCTGATGTAAATGCCATTCGACTTGTACAAATCGAGACAGATTTTCCAAATAATGATGCTTTAGGAACTGACAAGACCTTCACCGCATCCGCCTATCTGCAAACAAACGCCGATACTACATGGGGGCTTGTGGGGCATTGGAAGCTGGATGAAACCAGCGGAACGACTGCGGCGGATTCGTCAGGCAACGGCCATAATGGAACACTGGTCAATATGGATCCGGCAACAGACTGGGTCACAGGACAAATCGGCAATGCGCTGGCATTAGACGGCACCGACGACCACATAACCTTGCCTATCGGCTCGGTCATTGGTTCGCTGACCAACTGCACCATCGCGACATGGGTGAACTGGTCCGGCGGCAGCAGCTGGCAGCGTATCTGGGAGTTCGGCTCCAACACAAATGTCTATATGTTCCTCACACCCAACAATGGCAGCACCGGCGCGCTGCGTTTCGCCATCACACGTACTGGTTCGGCTGGCGAGAATCAGACAACCTCGTCGGCGGTCTTGCCCAGCGACGGATGGCATCATGTGGCCGTAACGATAGACGCAGATAACCACACCCACTCATTGTACCTTGATGGGAACCGCGTCGCTCAGAATACTTCTGCCACCCTTAAACCCAGCGATCTCGGCAGTACCACCCGAAACCGGCTTGGCAGGTCACAAACATCTGACCCATATTTCAATGGCTTGTTGGATGACGTCCGCATCTACAACTATTCTATGAATGCTGAGGAAGTCGCACAACTGGCTGATATTCTCAGATATAGAGATTTCAAGGAGGACAAAGCCGCATCAGACAGTAATACGTCTGTCACTATTTCAACGCCTACTGTGAATTCCGGCGACCTGCTCATCACAGCGGTCGCTACGGATGGCGATACCTCAGCTTCAATCGCGGCACCTGTGGGTCAGGGCTGGACACTAATCGACCGCGGCACATATGGCGGTGAGGTAACGCTGGGTGTCTGGTGGAAACTTGCAGGCGCCTCAGAGCCATCCAGTCACGCATTCAACTGGACGGAAGGTCAGCAGGCCTATGGCTGGATGATGCGTTTTACCGGCCACGACTCTGCCAATCCCATTCATATCTCATCGACCGCCGGCGAATCCAGCAGCACTCCTACCAGTCCTGCAGTAACCACAACTCTCAGCAATTGCCTGATTCTTCGTCTGGGAGCGTTTGATGATAGCGATATCAACACTCTCCCTGAACCTGGTAATCCCGGCCTTTCCGGCCATACCGCAATCACGATGGACAAGAACGCCAGCAGTGGCGCAACGGTTGCAATACTTGGCTCGTGGGTAACAGGCACGACTCACGCAAAAGAGTCAGGCACCAACCGTGCCTTGGTTTTTATTGCGCATGCTAAACCTGGTAATAGTCCAACATTAACTGCTGTGTCATACGGCGGACAATCAATGACAAAAGTTACCGAGCAATCCGTAGATTCGGGCTCTAACCGAACATATGTTGCAGCATTTATCCTCAACGACGCCGGCATCACTGCGGCAGGCACTACTACCTTTACCCCAACCTGGAGCGGGACACCTAACAGCGTCACATACTCCAGCGTATTTCTACAGAATGTTAATCAAACAACTCTTACAGGAGCTTTTGGCGGCGGTACGGTCAATGGTACTACTGTAACAACCTCTGCGCTTGCTACCGGTAATGGGAATATGGTTATTGAAGCTGCAGCTTGTAACGCAACTGGAACATATACAATGAACAACAGCTTTACCAAAGATATCGACCTCTCCGTGACCGGCTATGATGGTGGGTGTGGACACAAATCTGCAACAGGTGCCAATGAAACACCGAGCGTAACACACGAGACCAGCGGTCAGGTGCTTATTGGGTTCGTAGTCGAGGGCGCAGGGTTTCCCGGCGAGGTATCGGGCGGCGCAGGATATGTCAGACAGTTGGCAAGCGGCAGCAGCGGGACCTCGACCTTTTTGCTCGGCTTATCAAACGAGGCGAGGACACTTACGATAGCAATAGCCCCGGCCAGCCAGGATGTTTATTGCGGGGGCCAGATAAGACCTTAGAGTAGAGATGCTATGAAAACGAAGACGAAAAATGACGGCTCAATATTGATTGTTGTGGTTTTTGCCATAGCCCTGATGACGGCCCTTGTTGCTGGAATACTGCAATTGAATACCGAACAGATACGGATTATGAAGAATGAGATTTTTGCCGCAGAGGCAGTTACAATCGCAGAAGCGGGAATTGCCGACGCATTCAGCGAGTTGCGCAGCGATTCGAGCTGGAATGCCGGTTTTAGCGAAAAAAGTTTTGGCGGAGGGAGTTATACCGTTACTGTAACAGGAACGCCGCCGGACCCAAACATTAACTCGACAGGCACCGGGCCTGCGGGTTTCGTTGCGATGGTAAAAGCGGAAGTGACAATCAGCAGCGAAAGTCCTTACGTGGTACGGATTGATAAATTAAGGATAAACGAATGAGAATGGGAAGTAAAAAAGCATTTGGCATAGATATTGGCAAAAACGCCGTCAGTTTTGTCCAGCTGCAGAAAAACGGCCGGCAGATAAAAGTTGTGCGCGCAGGATGTGTGCCTCTTGAACCGGCAATAATGAGTGATGGAGTCGTGCAGGACCCGGCAGCACTGGCGAGAGTACTGAAACAACTTAAAATTGCTGAAACGTTCGCAAACAATGATACAGTACTGACCATTTGCGCAGAGCCGGTCCTTTTGCAGATACTGAATCTGCCGGATTCCTCGCCCGGAGAAGTAAGAAAATTCATCCAGAATGAAATCAGACAATACGCTGTTCTGCCGTTGAAAAACATTGAGATGGATTACTGCGGACTAAGGTCTTCCAATGCTCAGGCAAAGCGGGTGCTTGTTGGGGCGGCGCAGAGTGAGCATTTGAGCCTGGCGGTAAAGGCAATTGAGAAGGACAATATCAATGTAAAGGCGGTCGAGCCTGCAATTACGGCTTTTATAAGAGCATGTTACGACAAAGTAATTAAACCGGCAGGCGAGAAAAACATTATGCTTCTGCTTATAAGGGATGACGTGCTGAATCTGTGCGTCTATGAAAAACAGAAGCTTGAATTCTTAAGGACAAAGAAATTTGAGGCCGATATCGCCGCGTCAGGGCAGCGAAGCAAATGGCTCAAAGACGAGATTGAGTCTGTAGTCCGGTTTTATGAGCTTGAAAAAGAAGCGAAGGAGCAAAACTGGCAGGTATTTATTGCCTGCTGTCCGGAAAACCAATACAGCGTTCAAATCGCCGGCGAAATCAGGGACCGGCTGCTGCGACAGGACGTTGAGATTGCGGCATTTGAAAACAGCTTAATGGATTTGGCGATAGAGGGATGCGACAACGAGCAGATTTCACCCGTAGCAGCAGGAGCGGCTATGAAACTGCTCGACGAAAACAAAAGCACAATTGAACTGAACCTGCTGCCGAAAGAAATAGTCTCAATTAAAAAATCAAGAAAGGAAAAGCTCATAATCGCAAATGTTGCCGTCTGTCTGTTTTTCCTGTTGTTCCTGCAAATCGCTTTTCTGGGCAGAAAGTCCGTAGAGGTCAATCGTGATATTGGTACAGCCAGACAAAAGCATTTCCTGGTCAGGATGATTGGACTGGTGGAGTCAAAAAGAAACATCAACAGGAAAACCAGGCTTGCTGCCAATAATCTTGCGAGTATTTCGAAAATAATCGAGGACAAAAGCTGGTACAACTGGAGCGAACTGCTGACAGAACTGGCGAACATTACACCGCAGACCGTGCTGATAAAAAAGCTGCAGACAGAAAACGATAATAGGATAAAAATCGACGGATTTGCGGTTAATTTCGAAGCGGTTAACGGCTTTGTCGGTCTTCTGGAACAAAGCAGGAAAATAAGTTCTGCTTCGCTGATTTCAGCCGGCCAGGACACAAAGCCCGGCGGCGGACTGATTGATTATTCGATAGTGTGCTGTCTGACAGTATCCGACCTCGGCTCGACGCCGAGTCGAGACGGGAAGGAATGAGGCATGATTTTCAATTATGTTAAATACATAAACTGGTCGGGAAAAAACATGATGATTACCGCCCTTGTTCTTATCGCACTGGGTGCGTTATACAGGTGGTCCATAACGCCGCATTTACAATATCTTCTGGCTGCAGAAAAATATGGAATTACCGCTGAAGAAATTGAAAAGACCACCAAAGATATTAATAATGAACTCCAGATAAGTCGCCAGAAACTTGACAAAATTTCGGAGCAGTTCCGACAGGAAAAACAGGAATTTTTTGAGATTGATGCCGCCCAAAGTTTTCTTGAAAACCTTCAGTCAACGGTTGAGAAAAAACGATGTTTTGTCGAGACGCTTAAGTTTTTGCCGGCAAAACAAATTACGGTTGGAGATGGAAATTCCGTCGATATACAGCAGTATCAGGTGCATTTGGCTGTTTCAGGTCGGTATCAGGATATTACAAAGCTGCTCGATTCTCTGCAGAACAGAAAACAGAAAGTATGGATTGATACGATAAACCTTCATCTCAAAGACCGGGCGGCTGATTATCTTCTGTGCGATATGTCTTTGAGCGTATATGTGTTAAAGGTTAAGGCGATTTAAGGATATGTTAAGACGGAAAAATGTAAAACTCGTCCGCCAGGCCGCAACGGTGTTTGCGGCGATGGTTGTTCTAAGCCTGGCTCTCGCTGCTTACGGCCAGGACAATAACGAAATCGATGTAGGCAAAATAAGTCAGAGTAATCCGTTTGTGCGGTTTGCCGGGGCACAAACGCCGGCGCCGGCAGCAGCGGCAATAGCACAAGAGTCAAAACCGGAACTTTTTGTCGAGACCGCTATTCTTAAGTTTCTCGACGCAAAAAGCCTGAAAGCCTCCATTTCAAATATGTCCAGCGCTTACGGCAGCATAGAACCGGACGGCAAAAGCAATTCGCTGATAATCTGCGACACGAATGAAAATCTTGTAAAGATTCTTGAGCAGATTCGAAAAATCGACCGCAAGCCCGACCAGATTATGATTGAGGTCGTTCTTCTCGATGTAAAGCTCGATGACGAAACAGAAATCGGAGTTAACTGGGAAATGCTTACCCCCGGTGACCACGACGCGGTTTTTAGACAAAACCTCAATTTTGGCACTCCCGCGGCAAGCAGTACCACCTCCACCGGCATAGGTTCTAATCTCTGGCTCCTCTGGGGCAACGACATCAGAAACGTAATTCACGTCCTGCAGCAGAAAAACAATGTAGAAATTCTTGCAAGTCCGCGAGTAATGGTCGTAAGCGGCCAAACTGCCACTATCGAAGCCGTTGAAGAAATACCGTATCAGGAAGTGACTGACACAAGTCAGGGCGGAACGGCGGCTATGACAAGCACGCAATTCAAAAATGTTGGTGTTAAGCTTACCGTGGGAGCTACACTGACGGATGACAGGTTCATTCTCCTGAAAGTAAACACTGAACAGAACGTCCAAACAGGTACAAGTGTCCTCGTCGCCGCCACCAGCGGCGTACCGATAGTTGATACCAGAAAAGTAGAAAGTTCGCTGCTGCTGGAGGACGGCCAGATTCTTGTCATCGGCGGACTGCGGAGAAAGGAAACACAAAAACAAACCAATCAGATTCCTATCCTTGGAAACCTGCCGATTATAGGTTTAGCCTTCAAGGCCACAGATACTGTCCAGAACAGTTCCGAGTTGCTTGTAATCCTTTCGCCCCATATCTACAAAGGCGAAAGACCAACCGATGCTGAAAGGGAAAAGTATAACGAAATTACACAAAGACCTCTTCTGACAATTCCGGAAGTTGTGGAAAATAAAAAAGAAGCGGAAAAGGAAAAGACCAGACAGGCCCAAAAGGCTGAAAAAATAGAAAAAGCCAAAGAGGCAAAAAGAGCAAGGGAAATAAAGAAGGCTAAAGTTGCAAAAAGGTAGTCGAAGTAAGTAGAAAGGCGGCAGCAATGAATTGTAAGACCAACATTGTTCATGTTACTCACGAAGCCATCGGTAAAATCGGCGGCATCGGTGCCGTCCTTGAAGGTATTCTTACCAGTAAGGTATATCTTGACAATACCGGAAGGACGATACTTGTAAGCACTCTTTTTTCCACCGAAGGACCTGTAGAAAACAGGCTCGGTGCAGGAGGCGAAGTTCTTTATTCCAGTGTGGACGGGCTGGCAAAAACCGGTTACGCAGCCGGATTCAAAAATATCGAGAGATTTTTTAATGTCGACATCGTTTACGGAAGAAGACTTTTCGAAGACAGACGCACAGGCATAAAAAGTATGCCGGAAGTTATTTTGATTGATGTCCGCCAGATTAATGCCGCACCTGTAAATGAGTTCAAGGGACAGCTTTTTAACCACTTCGGGATTTCAAGCCACAACTACGAGCATCTGTGGGAATATGAGGAATGGGTAGGGCTTGCGCCGCCGGCCATAGCGGCATTAAAGGTAATAGGCGCCCCTAAGGGGGACGGAGTTGCTGTAATTGTTGCTCATGAGTTTATGGGTATGCCCACCGCACTTGCAGCTAAAATTGATAATGAATACAACTTCAAAACGGTTTTTTACGCCCATGAGGTCGCACCTGTCAGGAAAATTGTCGAGGAAAAAAGCGGCAATGATACGATGTTTTACAATGTTATGAAAGCCGCGCAAACCCAGGGCATCAGTCTGCCGGAAGTCTTCGGGGACCAGAACGGATACTTCAAACATGTTCTTGTCGAGGCGTCCAGACACTGCGACAGTATCCTTGCCGTTGGCGATTATGTCGCAGATGAATTAAGATTTCTTGCCCCGGAATTTAAAACTGCAGACATCAGGCTGGCATACAACGGCATACCTGCTTATCACATCAGCCTCGAAGAGAAAAAACACTCAAAAGCAAAACTTGTGCAGTATTGTGAGAATCTGCTGGGATTCAGGCCCGATTATATTTTCACCCATGTAACAAGGCTGGTTCGCAGCAAGGGATTATGGCGTGACTTGAGGGTGCTGGAGCACATGGAAAAAGAAATCAGACCTTTGCACAAAAGCGCCGTTATGTTCCTGCTCAGCACAGAGGTCGGTCCCAGAAGGCAGCGGGATATACTGAAAATGGAAGCCGACTATAACTGGCCTGTCGCGCATCGTGAGGGACAGCCGGATTTGAGTGGCGGTGAGGCGGCGTTTTATGCCGCAGTGCAGGAATTTAACACAAGAAGCAGAAATGTGAAGATGATTTTCATTAACCAGTTCGGCTTTGACAGGCACAGATGCGGGCACAGAATGCCGGAGGATATGGAGTTTATGGATATAAGAAAAGGAAGCGATGTCGAGTTCGGGCAGAGTATTTATGAGCCTTTCGGCATCGCACAGATTGAACCTCTGAGCTTCGGCAGTATCTGCGTCCCCAGCAGCGTTTGCGGATGTACGGGGTTTATCAGAAAAATATGCGGCTCCGAAGAAAAACGAAACGTAATAATTGCCGATTATACAGACCTTGGTGGGATGACATTCAACAACCTTGAGGATATGCTCAAAATAGATATTAACGTGCGGGACAGGATTGAACGTTATGTAAGTGAAAAAATCGCTATGGGAATCCTTGCCCGGCTGCCGAATAACGATGATGAAATAATTGAGATGATAAATTCCGGATACGACCTTGCAGAGCATATGAGCTGGGACGCGGTTGTTGAAAACTATATCCTCAAGAGTTTTGCAGACGCTGTGGAAAAACAAAAAGTACAAGCTGTCGTATAATACAACATTGACTTATAAGTGTGAAGAGGTTAAATTATTTTTTGTGCAGCAAGCCGGTAAAAAAGCAATAATCGGGATAATAGGCGGCATCGCTTCAGGAAAAAGCACCGTTGCAAAAGAGCTTGCCAAAAGGGGTTGTGCGGTCATTGATGCAGATGAAATGGCAAAGCAGTTTCTTCGAAACAGCCAGGTAAAAAAGCAGTTGCGATACAGGTTTGGCAGCCGGATTTTTGATGCCAGCGGCAGGGTTAACAGGAAAAACCTCGCTGAAAAGGTCTTTGCAAATGCTGGTGCTGTCAAGGCTGTAAATGCGATAATTCACCCGAAAGTGCTTGAAAAAACACAAGAACTTATAGAAAAATATCAGCGACAGTCTTCTGTAAAGGCTATCGTTTTGGATATGCCCCTTTTAGCAGAGGCCGGATGGCATAAAAGGTGCGATAAGCTCATTTTTGTCCGATGTAACGCGAAAATAAGGCTCAAAAGGGCGCGAAAAAGGGGTATCTTGGAAGAAAATGAGTTAAAAAAAAGAGAAAATTTTCAAATTTCTCTGGACAAGAAGGCCGACATTGCGCATTATATAGTAGAAAATAATAACCTTGCAGAGATGATAAGACAGATCGGAAAGTTGTTTCCCGCTTTAATATCCAGAGGGTAACTCTTCATAGGTTTCTGTTTGCAGGCTGCGGGAAGTCTAAAAGCACATAAAATTTGTGACATTTTTAAAGAAATAACCAAATCAGGCGGCAAATTCTGTGTAACCTGTCCGAATTTGTTCCTGTTAGATGTAAAACGCTTTTATTATCCCTGATGGTGGAGAAAGATTTTTATTAAGAGCGCGAGAATCGGCATTTAAAAAGGAGTGAACATGGCTAAAACAACCTTAAAAACAGATTCCAAAGAACCCAGAAAAAGAAGAAATCCTAAAAGAACCGACAGCGAGAACAATGAAGACGCCCAGCAGCAACAGCAACAAACCGTGACCGCCCAGGAGCAGAACAATACCCCGGCGCCGCAAATGTCCGAACAAACCGCTGTGGTTGAAAACGGCAAAGACAAGAAAGCGGAATTCGAGTCAACTCATGCCAAGTATGAGCGAATCAAACGCGGCAATTTGCATATAACCGACCTGCAGAGAATGACGGTGGCCGATCTGCACGAGGTCTGCAAGAAAGAGAATATACAGGAATATACCGGAATGAAGAAGCAGGAGCTTATCTTCAAAATACTCAAGGAACGCATACAGTCGAACGGCCTGATGTATGGAGAAGGCGTTCTGGAAGTTCTGCCCGACGGCTATGGTTTCCTGAGGAACACGGAATATAACTACTTGTCTTCACCAGACGATATATATGTTTCGCCGTCACAGATTAAAAGATTCGGCCTGCGAACAGGCGCTATAGTAAGCGGACAGATTCGTCCGCCGAAAGAGTCGGAAAAATACTTTGCTCTCCTTCGAGTCGAGGCAATAAACTATCAGGAGCCGGACAGACTCTCCGAAAGAATCAACTTCAGCGACCTTACACCACTACATCCGGAACAGAGAATCATACTTGAGACGACTTCAGAAGAACTAAACATGCGAATAATTGACATGATTACGCCGGTCGGAAAGGGTCAGCGAGGACTCATTGTTGCTCCGCCAAGAACGGGAAAAACCATACTGCTGCAAAAAATCGCCAACTCAATAAGCACCAATTACCCGGAAGTAAAATTGATTGTCCTGCTTATCGACGAACGGCCTGAAGAAGTAACTGAAATGGAACGAAAAACTGCAAGAGATGTTGAAGTTATAAGCTCAACATTCGATGAACCCGCTTCAAGACACTGCCAGGTCGCAGAGATGGTTATCGAAAAGGCAAAGAGAATGGTTGAATTCGGCGAGCATGTGGTAATCCTGCTCGATTCGATAACCAGGCTTGCAAGGGCATACAATACCGAAGTGCCGCATTCAGGAAAGATTCTTACAGGTGGCGTTGATGCAAATGCAATGCAGATGCCCAAGAAATTCTTCGGCGCTGCAAGAAACATCGAGGAAGGCGGCTCGCTGACGATATTTGCTACGGCGCTTGTCGATACAGGCTCAAAGATGGATGAGGTTATCTTCGAAGAGTTCAAAGCAACAGGAAATATGGAGCTTCATCTCGACAGAAAACTTGTCGACAGGAGAATCTGGCCGGCAATTGATATCAGCAAAAGCGGCACAAGAAGGGAAGAGCTGCTGCTTGACGCCAAGGAGCTTGAGTTGGTTTACAGACTAAGGCGTGTTCTTAGCGACCTTAACCCTGTTGAAGCTGTCGAACTGCTCAAGAGCAGACTTGCCAAGTGCAGAACAAACGCCGAATTCCTGATGACGATGAAATTGGATTAAGTTACTTCTGCAAAGCGGCTTTGAGTACATCAACGGTTTTTTTGACGAAGATGAACTTCATTCCCTTTTTCGCTTCGGTGGGCACTTCAACCATGTCCTTTTTATTTCTAAAAGGCAGTATAACTGTCTTTATGCCGGCTCGTTTTGCTGCAAGAATTTTCTCTTTCAGACCCCCAATCGGCAGTACAAGCCCTTTAAGCGTGATTTCGCCTGTCATCGCAACTTCAGGTTTTACAGGCGTTTGCGTCAAAAGTGAAATAAGAGAACAAAACATTGCTACTCCTGCGCTTGGCCCGTCTTTTGGTACGGCGCCGGCGGGGACGTGAATATGAAAATCATGTTTTCCAAAACTGGAAGGACTGATTTGAAGCTTTTTGGAATTTTCTTTTACGATTGAAAAGGCCGCCTGTGCGCTTTCCTTCATCACTTCGCCTATCTGGCCGGTGAGAATAAGCTCGCCTTTGCCGGGCATTGAAGCGGACTCGACAAAAAGAATTTCTCCGCCGAAAGGCGTATATGCAAGCCCGGTAGCCACGCCGGGAACTGCCGTCCGCATCGCAAGCTCAGGCAGGTGTCTGACCGGCCCGAGAATCTTAGACAGATGCGCCTTTGTAATTATCGCAGAGTGCCTGACGCCCTTTGCAATCTCGGTCGCAACAGAACGGCAAATAGCAGCAATGTTGCGCTCCAGATTGCGGACACCAGCTTCCGCTGTATAGCTGCGGATTATTTCTCTGACGGTCTCATCGGTTATTTTGAGACGATTTTTTTTCAGGCCGTGCTCTGAAAACTGGCGGGGAATAAGATATTTTTTTGCAATGTTCAGCTTTTCATTTTCGGTATAACCCGGCAGCTCGATAATCTCCATTCTGTCCATCAGGGCAGGGGGGATTGGTTCGGTATAATTTGCTGTGCCGATGAACATCACGCTCGACAAATCGAACGGCTGGTCGAGATAATGGTCCGTAAAGGTATTATTCTGTTCCGGGTCGAGGACTTCCAATAGCGCGCTTGCTGGGTCGCCCCTGAAATCGACGCCTATTTTATCCATTTCATCCAGCATAAAGACAGGATTTTTGCTGCTGCACTTGCGCAGCTCCTGCAGGATTCTGCCTGGGAGGGCGCCAATGTAGGTTCTCCTGTGGCCTCTTATATCTGCTTCGTCTCTCATACCGCCTAGCGAGATTCGCACGAACTTCCTGCTCATTGCACGAGAAATGGATTTGCCAAGGCTCGTTTTGCCCACACCGGGCGGACCGATAAAACAAAGAATCGGGCTTTTGCCGGTTGGGTTAAGTTTTCTTACGGCCAAAAATTCGAGAATTCGCTTTTTGATTTTTTCCAGGCCGTAATGGTCTTTGTTTAAAATCCGCTGGGCTTTTCTTATATCCAGCGAATCAGCGGTCTTTATATTCCACGGCAGTTCGCACACCCAGTCCAGATAAGTCCTGATTACCCCGAAATCTGGTGAAGCAACGTGGATTTTTGACAGGTGGTCGAGCTCGCGAAGAGCCTCAGCCTCCACTTTTTCAGGCATCTTCGCTTTTTTTATCTTGTCCTTTAGTTCCTTGAGTTCGCCGGTTTTTTTGTCGTCTTCGCCAAGCTCGGTCTGAATAGCCTTTAACTGTTCCTGAAGAAAGTATTCACGCTGATTCTTTTCCACAGCCTGCTTGACCTGCCCCTGAATCTTGTGGCTCAATTCCAGAACATCAAGCTGCTTGGCAAGGGCGAGAGAAATTTTTTCAAGACGCTTCTGGGCATTGACCTCTTCGAGTATCTGCTGTTTTTCAATAACGGGGATACCTAAATTTGCCGCCAGAAAATCCGCAATAGCCGACGGCGTCTCGATATTCTCCAGCAGAATAGACGCCTCCTCAGGTACATTGGGGCTTAAACGAATAACCTTGTTGGCGGTATCCCGAACGCTGACCATCAGTGCCTGAAGTTTTTTGGTGATTTTTGTTTTTGACACAAGCGGTGCGATTCTGACCTTTATGTACGGCTCGGTTGCGACAAGCTCAAGGATTTTGAATCTTATCAGGCCGTGAACAATAACGTTTATCGTGCCTGCCGGCATCTTGACAATCTTGAGAATTGATGAAGCAGTGCCGACGCGGTAGAGGTCTTTTATGTCTGGCTCCTCAATGTTGGATTTTTTCTGAGTGATAAGGCCGATTATGGTTTTGTTTACACGACAGTCTGCAAGCAGCTTTCTGCTTTTTTCCCGCCCTACAGCCAGCGGGGCAACGGTGCCGGGAAATATCACTGCGTTTCGTATCGGCAAAATGCCGATAATCTCCGGCAGCTCGATTTCCTTAAGACCCTCCAGTAAATCCGAGGAGGGGTCCCCGATGCCTTCATGGATAGGTTCCGTGCTTTCTATATCGACAAGTCTTAATTTTTCCATAGCTCTCAAACTATTATAGCCACAAAGACATGAAGACGCAAAGATACAAAAAATTGAAAATTTAAAATTGTATATTGAAGATTTGAGGAACCGCCTTCAGCGGGTTTATTTAAAAAATCTTCAATCTTCAATTTTCAATCTTCAATTCTTTACATGTCTCGCAGAGCGAGAGGTTTGCCGAGAATTTCCTGATACAATATTGCTTTTCGAAGGTCGCCTGATGAGGAAAAGAGCAGTTTATGGACAGTTTCCCTGCTCGAGACCGCAGCAGGAACGTGAGTTTTTTGTTTGTCTGTATGAACTTTTTGCGTTTCAGGTATGGAAGGGGCAGGGGGTTTTTCAATTTTTTCAACGACCTGCGGTGCCTCAGCGGCCGCAGGCTCCTGTTCTATAGGCGGCTGGGGGATTCCGAAAGCCGCTCTGATTTGGGCAATTCTTTCCTCACGAAGCTGTTCGAGAGTTTTGTAGCCGCCTTTGTTGTCGACATATTTTTTTGTCGCAGGCCGTTGAGCAAACAATGGTTGGCTTTGCTCTTTTTGTTTTTCCGCCATAGCCTTTATGCTGCGGGCAATTGCTTTCAGGAGACTAAAGCCGATTATTACCGCTATGACAACAACCTGTATCCAGGTATCGCCATCCTTGGCTGCAAGCAGATTGGTAAATAAATAAAACATTTTTTCAGCTTTATCCGCCTCAGGCGGATTAAGATTTTATTCTTCTTTTTTAGACGGTTTCGCAATCGAATCTCTCATAGTTGTATCGGCCACGATGTTTTTCATCTTATAGTAATCCATTATGCCGAGATTGCCTTTTCTGAATGCTTCAGCCATAGCAAGCGGAACTTCCGCCTCGGCAAGAACAACCTTTGCGCGGTTTTCCTGAACTAGTGCCTGCATTTCCTGCGCGCGGGCAACGGCCATTGCCCGGCGTTTCTCGGCTTCAGCCTGTGCCCTGACGAGGTCTGCCTTGGCCTGGTCGCCCTGAAGCTTTGCGCCGATGTTGTCACCGACGTCGATATCTGCAATATCGATTGAAAGAATCTCAAATGCTGTTCCGGCATCGAGACCTTTTGCAAGAACCTGTTTTGATATATTGTCCGGGTTTTCAAGCACGCTTTTATGGGATATTGCACTGCCTATGGTTGTTACAATACCTTCGCCGACACGGGCGACGATTGTCGCCTCGGTCGCACCGCCGATAAGACGCTGAAGGTTTGTTCGAACAGTTACGCGTGCCTTGGCCTTTAACTGTATGCCGTCCTGAGAGACAGCGTCAACGGTTTCCCGCCCCTTTGAGGGGTCGGGGCAGTCAATTACCTTTGGATTAACCGAAGTCTGAACCGCGTCAAGAATATCTCTGCCGGCAAGGTCGATTGCTGTGGCAACCTTGAAAGTCAAATTTAAATTTGCTCTATCGGCGGCAATAAGGGCTCGCACGACATTTTCAACGCGACCGCCGGCAAGATAATGGCTTTCGAGGTCGCGACGGGTCAAATCCAGACCTGCCTGAATTGCCATAATTCGTGCGCTGACTATTCTGCCCGCGTTAACCTTTCGCAATGTCATTCCGATAAGTTCGCCCACCGAGACAGGCGCGCCGGACAGTTTTGCCTGAAGCCACAGCCGGCCATACGCCAATATCAGTAAGCCGAAAATAAACAGGAGGACCAAAATAATTATCAGGAAGATACCCGATACTGCCTTTGGTATTTCAGCGAGAATAAAAATATTTGCGTTTGTCATTTTAAAATCCTTTCATTAAGAACTTTCTACTTGTCTTACCGTTAATTGTGTCCCTTCAACTTTTATAACTTCGACCGTTTTTCCCTTATCAACATAACCGCTTTCGGCGACACATTCAAGTCTTGAGCCGGAAAAATCGCACATTCCGACAGGACGCAGCGGCGTAATTACCACGGCCTTGCGGCCAAATAGAGCTTTAAGCTGCTCGGCATCAGGTATCCCTTCGCCTTTTTGTCTTTTAGGCATATCGAGTAGCACGGTTTTGCCGAAACTGGTTTTCGGAAGGACTTTGTATGCAAAGACCAGCACCGCCGGAATCATAACCACAGCTACTATTACGCCTATCCAGCCGGCCGTTGGGCTGAGCTTGAAAAATATCGCTATACCGCCTGCAAGAGCGGCCAGCGAGCAAAGAGTAATTAGGCCGAAACTGGGAACAAAAACTTCCGCTACCAGCAGAACGGCACAAAGCAAAAACAGAAAAATCGCCAAAACTATCCACCAGAACATTAGTGTTTCCTTTAATCGGTTATTTGTTTTACCACGACCCGGTTGCCTTGAAGCTGTATGATTTTTATTCTTCGGTCTTTTTCTATAAGGTCGCCTTCGGTAACGACATCGACAACTGCGTTATTGAATCTTGCCTGGCCGGCAGGCCTCAGTTTGGTAATTGCAATTCCCGTATCGCCGACTTTAAGTTTACCTGTTTTTTCAAGCGGGGCGGTCCAATCTATCTGCATCACAGGCCCCTTATCGGCAGGGGCAAGGACAAGACCTGTAAATGGGCCGGTCTTGGGCAGAAATTTTGCCAGTATGTATGTCAGGACTACAAAACCTCCGAAGCCCAGTGAAAATGCCCATGCGCCGTTTGACAAAAGCCGCCATTGAACGTCGTCAAAATCATACCTTGGCCAGGGCAGCTCGTCAGGTCTGTTGGGAACAAGGATTGCAAAAAGACTCAGGAGAATAAATAAAATGCCTAATACTCCCGCGATGCCAAAGCCGGGTATTACAAAAATTTCAAGCGCCAGCAGGATAATACCGGTTGCAAAAACAGCGATTTCCCACCACGTCGCCATCCCGGTAAGAAATCTGCTGCCGAAAATTATCGCAAAACATATTACCGCCACAAGCCCCGGCAGGCCGACGCCGGGCGCCTTTAATTCGATATAAACGCCGAGCATCGCAATCATAAACAAAATTCCGCTGACTGTCGGGTGATTAAGCATCCGGACAATCTGTTCGGACCAGTTTGGCTCCAGACGGACGATTGTCGGCGAAAACTTTACGTTATCCCGCTGCGCAAGAAATACAATCGCCTCGTTTATATCGTTTACCACCGCTCTGGCGATACCGTATTCTTTCGCTCTTGTCGCAGTGAGAGTCAAAATTTCATTTTCGCTGTCAACAAGCTCTTTATCTTTCAAATCGTAAAGTTTTACATCTGTCGGCAGTTTTTCATCTTCATAAAATTCATAAAGTCCTGTCTTGGTATTTTTTACCCGCCATACTTTTATATGCCTGCTCACCATTGCTTTAAGCAGAGCTTCGGGATAGTTGTTCGCTATTGCTGCTCTTTCAAATGTCGCGCGGATAAAGCTTTCCGTTTTTTCCCGTTCTACATCTTCGAGTTTTTCACCTATTGCAATCGGGGCGCAATCACCGATGGTGGTGTTATTCCTCATTATTATATCCCGGCAGGAAACACTTATCATCGCTCCTGCGCTGATTGCCTCGGTGTTTATATAAGCAACCGTTTTTGCTTTGCCGGCCAAATCGAGAATGAAATATTTTGATATGTCATCTGCGCTTTTAACAAGGCCGCCATAGGTGCCGATTTCAAAAATAAGGTAATTGGCGCCAAACTCAAGAGCCATATTTGCCCGCCTTTTAATGGAGGAGTATAAACCGTCGTCAATCAGCCCCGTGCACGTTATAATAGCGGCTTTCATCTCGTTTGGTTCGGCGTTGGCAGTTGACAGAGCCGCGACCGTTAGGGAGCGGTCAGTTAAGGAAACCACACATAACAAAAAAACAAGTAATCTCGTTCGCATACCGTTATTTTAACGGTAATTAGTCGGCAAACAAGAAAAATATATAGCCCCGGCTTTGCTATAATATGGAATTATATCTTTGCTCATGGTTTTTGCCTTGAATGGTAAATGCCATAAAAGTGCGTTACCTCCATATCTTCTGGAATATCTTCTCCGTGTGTTCCTTTGCCGGTGTCTGAATTTATATGTGCACCATGATCAGGCCCAAATATGATTAGCCGGTCGTATTGTCCCCAGGCTGATTCACAATGTTTTGCCATCTTAACAAAGCTTTCTATGTGATTTTTAACAGCTTTAATTGCTGTTTCTGATTCAGGTGTGGATTTATGAAGTGCGTCATCATATTCCTGGTGGTAAGCGACAATAAAATCATGCTTATTTGCTTCAATAAGTTGAATTGTTCTATTAGTTACCTGCTCATCGTAAATTTCAGAAAAGTAATCAATATTACGATTTCGGAAAATACAATCTATGCTCGAGTTTGCCACAGCTGCAATTGCAACCTTTTTATCACTGCGGGCTAATGAATCAAAGAGAGTGTCGCACTCAAGAACCGGTTTCTTGTATTCTCGAATGCCGTGAACGTCAGGCATTGCTCCGGTGAACATCGAGGCAAAACAAACCGGTGTTTTAGGAGGAACAACTGAGTAGAGGTTCACATCGATAGGCGCATATTGTATCAGCTCGGCAAATAAGTTTGAATATTTCCTGTAAAAATGTGTTCCAATGGCATCCGGCGCATAAAATAGACACTTTTTAACTTGTGATATACGCTCTTCCTCGGTTTTTTCTACAAGCGATTGCATAATGTCTTTGCCTGAGCAGGAAGGAGGATTTATTTTAAACAATTTACAAATAGTAGGCGTAACGCAAGTGATATTTTTTATATTTTCAAGGTGCCATTTTTTTGCCATAAGTTCTTATTTCTCGTTTAACCTTAACGTACCGAAAAGCAAATTACGAAACGAGCCTCGCAACCGCAACCAATTTACGTTTACGCAAGTTTTGTTAAAAT
>Ga0315275_10000375_pt1 | contig 37058 bp, 27 predicted proteins | sample YL17G03_0_MG_FD_205557 | JGI IMG/M metagenome (GOLD analysis project Ga0315275, IMG submission 205557) | Sediment microbial communities from Yellowstone Lake, YNP, Wyoming, USA - YL17G03_0 | ecosystem: Environmental > Aquatic > Freshwater > Lake > Sediment | place: USA: Wyoming | collected...
AAAGAAAGACCGTGACCGAGGCGGCGAACACTCCGACGAGCGCCAAGCGGCGGACCCTCGTCGGGGAGCTCATCGCCGATGTCGCGCGCGCCATCCATCGATAGAGCCGCGTGGCGAGTGGAGGAAGGAAAGTCAGGGCGACGATCGACAAAGAAGCGTAGCGAAAGACGGGCCGGTAAAACGCGAGGTGGTTGATGCCCCACAGCCGGAGATCCGGCGAGAACGCCCCGTACGCGATCAGCGCGAAAAAGACCCCGAAAGGGATGAGGAATGCGAGATCCCGGTGACGCGCGCGTGTCTCATCGCGAGCCGGTGTTTTGACGCTTTCTCCCGGTGCGGTCAATGCGGCCCTCTTTCTAATCGATCGAGTGAAGACCGTATTCTACCACACGAAGCGCGACGGACTAGCTCTGTTGCACCCGCGGGGGGGCCTGCGGCGTTTCCTGCGGGTGTTTGTGAGGCGCGTGGAGCGCTTTCTTGTGCGATCTCGTTTTCTGGATGGTCTCGACGATCTCGAGACACCAGATGACGACTTGCGGAAGCGCGATCAGAATGACAACGCCCGTCCCGCCGAAGAGGGCGAGCCACACGATCGTCCGGACAACGTGGTCCATAATCAATTCGTCTCCTGTGGGCGCCCTGCCGTGAAGGTGGAGGTCGCCCGTGACCCGCGGCGGCGGAGCAGGCCGACCCTTGGGTCTGGGTCAAGAGCCGATCCGTGTGGGTCGGCAGCCGCGCCGTGGCGGGATGCTCACGTACGAACCAGGGTTGAGACGAGGGTGTAAAACCGAGCGGACGATCGATGTAACATCAATGAGCGCATGGGCTTTGCCTCTCTGTCTCACGAAGCCGAGCTATGGCGCAAATCTTTTGCTGTAATGAACGACCCGGCGAGGGAGGTTTAGATCAGATTTCGTGCCACCCCTTCGCCGACTGAGTGGAGCTCTTCTCGTGAGGATTTCGCCGGCCGGGTGGAGGCCGGCATATCGGCGATCGAGTGGAGGTCGCGGCTCGAGGTCGCAGCGAGTGGTCTTCCGGCACGGGCTACGTCTTGAACATCTTCTCGTACGTCGTCTCGGGAAAAATGCCGAGGCGCGACGCCACCTGCAACGGGAACTTCATCCGGCTGATCATGGAGAAATACGATCGGTAATCGCGGAAACTCCGGAGAGGCGTCTTGAGGATCCTCTCGAGATCGTCCCGCGTCATCCCGAGCCTCTCGAGAGCGTATGACAGCTCCTTGTCCGTCGCGCCCGAGGGTTCGCGGAGCGACTCGAGACCCGCGTCGCGGGCGATCTCGCCGGTCCGGATCAACGCGGAAAGCGACACCTTGCGAAGGTCGGCGTTGAACTTCAGCGTGTGGATGTGCGCGACGAGGGGTTTGTACGCGCAATCGAAATGGTGGCGTCCACCGTAGACCCAACCGAGTTCCTGGGAGAGTTTCTTCTGGATGGCCTTGTCCTTGTAATCGTGCATGTAGAGGGGCAGCTGGACCGTTCGGATCCCGTGCCACAAAACGAACCTGGCGAAGGACGCAAGCTTGAGACGGTTGAAACCAAACCCCGGACCGTCGCCGGGGCCATGCTTCGAGAGGACGTCGCAGAAGTACCGGGCGTCACAGTAGTGCCACGCGAGCGGGTTGATCCCTTCCGTCTTGTAGGAGAGACCGAGGATGATGTGCCGCACGCCGGCCTCCTTGGCGGCCGCGTAAAGTGCGGAATACACCCCGATTTCGCAGGGCATACAGACATCGGGTGTCGACGCCTCGAGACACGCCCGGTACCCGGCTTTGAGCGCGTTCCAATCGGCGGTGGCCTTGCGGACTTCGATGTTCAAACTCTTTGAAGTTGCCTGTATATTCGCGGCCGCCGTCTCCGACACCCACCCGTTGTCGAAGTGGACCGCCAGGGGTCGAAGCCCGAGCTGTTTGACCGTGTACAAACAGTATGTGCTGTCGGTCCCTCCGCTCAACCCGACGACGCAGTCGTAGGGGCGATTCTTTCCCGCTTTACGAATCCGCTCCGACACCTGCTCGATCGTCCCTTCCCGGTGGCGGTGAGCCGCCTCCATCCGGTCGTGGAGATGGCAGTAGTTGCAGACCCCTCCGGCATCGAAACGGATTTCGGGCGCCGTGGTGTCCATGACGCAACGGCTGCAGACGCTTGTTGTGGTGACCATGGGTGTACTCCTCGTCCGGGACCTGTTTACCGTTTCCGGCGCCGGGCCCGCCGCGGCGGCGGTAAGCGCTCGGCTCACGTTCAGAAGGCGATCGTGAAGTCTCAATTGAAACACGGTCTGGAGGGACTGTCAACCCGGCGTCGGGGCGCGATCCAGGCACGGGGCGGGGATATCGAAGCGGGGGGTCGAGGATGTTGCGCAACCGCTGAATCCGGGGTAGACTCGCCCGGCAAGGTGTGGGAAATTGGTGGGAGTGGTCGGGCGAGACAGCGAAGGGAGCTTGTCCTGGAATGCACAGAGACGCCCGGGCAAAAAGGAGACCGCAATGACGAACGATCTGACGGTGGTCATCCCCGCATACAACGAGGCGGAGGCGATCGGCGACGTTGTGAGAGAGCTGTTGGAGAAGACTGAGGGTGTGAGAGTCCTGGTCGTCGATGACGGAAGTCAAGACGAGACAGCCGCGGTCGCGGCGTCGGCGGGCGCGACGGTCATCCGCCACAAACGCAACCGGGGCTACGGCGCGGGCGTCAAGACGGGGATTCGAGCCGCGCAGACCACTTTCGTGGCCATGTACGACGCCGACGGACAGCATCGGCCGGAAGACCTGATGCGGTTGTACGAGATCGCTCAGGACCACGATGCGGTGATCGGCGCGCGCGGCAAGACCTCGCACCAGGTGGCCGCCCGGCGCCCGGGCAAATGGGTTCTAGCGAGGACCGCCAACACGCTCGTTGGACGGAAAATCCCGGATTTGAATAGCGGGCTTCGCGTGATGCGTCGCGAGGTCGCCATGCGATACCTGCATCTGCTCCCGGACGGCTTCTCGGCCTCGACGACATCGACGGTCTGCGTCATGCAGCGAGGATACGACGTCGAGTTTGTCCCCATCACCACGCGAGAACGCGTGGGCAAGAGCACGGTCAAGCAATTTCGAGACGGGATGAACACGATCCATCTGATCGTGCGCCTGATCATCCTGTTCAATCCGACGCGGTTCTTCATTCCGCCATCACTCCTCATGATCGTTGCCGGGCTCACCTACGGTTTTATCAAGGCGTTTCGTTTTCACCACGGTTTTCCGGTGCTCGCGCTGCTGCTGGTCAGCACCGGGCTGATCACGGGCATGTTCGGTCTGCTGGCCGACCAGGTATCTTCGTTTCGCAGGGAGATGTACGAGAGGGACGTGTCGTGAGTCGCCCGCGAGCCGCGCCGGAGAGAGTGTTGATTGAAAACGAGATTCGCGCTAGACTCCAGCAATCGGAATTCCAAGTACCGGGCCGGGCTGGGTGATTGCGTCGGTCCAAAACACAGGTAGGCTGATTGCCATGGCGGGACTGGACTACAACAAACGGCGGAATGCGGTGTTCGAGAGCGGGTTCAAGGGCAAGAAAGTCCTGATCACCGGCGGACTCGGCTTCATCGGGAGCTCGTTGGCCCTGCGACTCGTTCCCCTCGGGGCCGAAGTCACGGTGCTCGACGCGATGATCCCCGACTACGGCGGAAACCTCTTCAACATCGAGGCCGTCAAGAACGACATTACGATCAACTTCTCGAACATCACCGACGCGACGTCGATGAACTATCTTGTCCGCGACAAGGACTACATCTTCCACTGCGCGGGCCAGGTCTGCCACGTGATGAGCCTCACCAACCCTTTCCCGGACATCGAATACAACATCAAGGGCGTAGCGGTCCTCATGCAGGCCTGCAAGAACTACAACCCTTCGGTAAAGATCGTCAAGACCGGGACCCGCGGTCAGTACGGCCCGTCGGAGAAGCTCCCCGTCGACGAAGAGGCCCCGACCAATCCGCGGGGGATCTACGAGATATCGAATCTCGCCGCCGAGAAGATCATGAAGATCTACAACGACGTCCACGGGATCAAGACGGTGCTCTTGAGACTCACGAATATTTACGGCCCGCGGTCCCAAATGAAACATTCGCGCTTCGGAGTGGTGAACTGGTTTGTCCGGCAGGCGCTGGACAACGAGACGATCAAGGTGTTCGGGGATGGGAGGATACTGAGAGATTTTCTCTACATCGACGACTGCGTCGACGCCGTGCTTGCCAGCGCGCTCTGTGAAAAAGCGGAAGGCGAGATTCTCAACGTTGGAGTGGACAAAGCGGTTTGTTTTCTGGATCTCGTCAAGCTCATCGTCAAGGTCACGGGGAGCGGGCGCTGGGAGTTTTCCGAATTCAGCCCCGAGCGGAAGGCTCAGGAACCGGGAGACTTCTATTCGGATATTGCGAAGATACGGCGCATCGTGGGGTGGGAGCCCGGGGTCTCTCTGGAGGAGGGGTTGGCGCGAACGGCGGACTACTATAGAAAGAACAAAGAGTGGTACTGGCAGTCCTCGCGGGCTGGATAGCATCCATCGCGGACGCCCCGCCCGGTCGTAGAATCCGGTCACAAACAAGTCGAGCATGAACCAAGGAACGCATCCGTATGCCCGATCCGATTCGTAGCCAGATTCCATCGTTTGCCGGTCAGTTGGAACAGTACGCCGCGATCCAGGGCGAGATCGACTCGGCGGTGGACCGCGTGCTGAAAAGCGGTTGGTACATCCTCGGCAAAGAGGTCGAGGCGTTCGAGCGGGAGTTCGCCGGGTATTGCGGGGTCAAGCACGTCGTCGGGTGCGCGTCCGGCACCGAGGCGATCGCGCTCGCCCTGATGGCTCTCGGGGTCGGTCCGGGAGACGGGGTCGTGACCGTCGCCCACACGGCGGTCCCCACCGTCTCGGCGATCACGATGACCGGCGCGACGCCGGTCTTCGTCGACATCGACGATTATTTCCTCATGGACGCCGGCAAGATCGAATCCGTCATCACCGACCGGACAAAGGTGATCATGCCGGTTCACCTCTACGGCCAAATGGCCGACATGGATGCGATCTCGGCGATCGCCGAAAAGCACCATCTTCGAGTCGTTGAAGACGCGGCCCAGGCTCACGGGGCCGAGGACAAGGGCAGACGCGCGGGTTCGTGCGGAGCCCTCGGCTGTTTCAGCTTCTATCCGACGAAGAATCTGGGGTGTTACGGGGACGGCGGCGCCGTGACGACCAACGACAAAGGGCTTTACGACCGGCTGGTGATGCTGAGAAACTACGGGCAGGAGAGGCGGTACTACCACACGATCAAGGGGATAAACAGCCGGTTGGACGAATTGCAGGCCGCCGTGCTCCGCGCGAAACTCGCGCATCTAGACGAGTGGAATGGAAACCGCCGGCGGGTCGCGTCGTGGTACGCCGAGTTGCTCGAGGGCGCGTGCGTCTGTCCCCGCGAAAAACCCGGCGCGCGGCACGTGTACCATCTCTATGTCATCCGGACGAAGGACCGCGACGGATTGAGAACTTATCTCGAGAAGGCCGGTATCACGACCCTGATGCACTACCCCGTCCCGGTGCATCTCCAGGAAGCGTACAAGGATCTGGGTTACAACGCCGGGGACCTGCCGGTGACGGAGGTGGCCACGAAGGAGATCCTCAGCGTTCCGATGCACCCGGCGGTCACCAGGGACGGAGTCGAACACGTCGCCGAGAAGATAAGGGAATATTTCGGGAAGCGCGGTGGCCCGCGGTGACAAAACCCAAGCTCTCGGTCATCATCCCGGTCTACTACAACGAGGCGAGCCTCGAAGAACTCTACGCGCGCGTGGCAAAGCTCGCCGACACTCACCCCTCCGTCGATTTCGAGATCCTCTTCGTCGACGACGGGTCGGGCGATCGCTCCTACGAGGTGATCCGGCGGATCGCATCGGTGGACGAGCGCGTGGTCGCCGTCAAACTCTCGCGGAACTTCGGATCCTTCAACGCGTGCCTCGCCGGCCTCACTCGGGTCTCAGGGGACTGCGCGGTGATCATATCCGCCGATCTCCAGGACCCGCCGGAGCTCATCGGCGAGATGTACGAGCGTTGGCTGGAGGGGAACAAGGTGGTTATGGCCGTGCGCGCACGGCGGGAGGAATCCTTCTTCAAGGTCCTGTTTGCAAGGATGTACTACCGGGTTTTCCGAGCGCTGGTCGATAACGCGATGCCGCGGGGCGGCTTTGACTTCGTTCTCATCGACAGGCTTGTCGTCGACAATCTCGCCGCCATGCGGGAGAAGAACACGACCCTCATGGGGCTGATCCTGTGGAGCGGATTCAAGCGGGTGGAGATCCCCTACACCCGGATGCGGAGAAAACACGGTCGTTCCCGATGGACCCTCCTCAAAAAGATCAACTATTTCGTCGATTCGCTTCTCGCGTTCACGCATCTCCCCATACGATTGCTGACGTTACTGGGTGTGTTTACGTGCGCCGTGAGCATGCTCGGAATCGTCTACATTCTAATCGTGGCTCTTACGGGACGCGTGACCGTCGCCGGTTGGGCGTCGGTGATGGTCGTCATGTTTTTCATGTTCAGCCTCATGATGATCGGCATGGGGATCCTCGGCGAGTACGTATGGAGGGGGCTGGAGGAGTCGCGCAAGCGGCCGTCGTTCATCATCGAATCGGAATTCCGCAGCGGCGCCGCCGCTCGTCGTGAGTAGCCTCCCGGCATCCGCCGTCCTCTCGGCCACCCGTCCCGCTTCCGGTGGCTACCAATAGACTCAAGGAGCACTAAGATGATCAGTCCTCACGCAATCGTTGAGACCGATGACATAGGCGAGGGTGTGGACATCGCGGAATTCGCCGTGGTGCGTTCGGGCGCAAGCCTCGGAAAAGGCGTTCGCATCCACCCCCACGCGGTGATCGAGGCGGGGGTCCGGCTGGATGACGGCGTCGAAGTGTTCCCCGGGGCGTATGTGGGAAAGGAACCGAAAGGGGCGGGCGCAACCGCGCGGGCGGTTCGCTTCGACCGCCGCGTGATTATCGGGCGAGGGACGTCGGTCGGACCGCACGCGGTGATTTACTACGACGTCGAGATCGGCGCCGGGACTCTCATCGGGGACGGCGCGTCGATCCGCGAGCAGTGCCGCGTGGGTTCGAGCTGCATCATCAGCCGCTACGTAACGGTCAACTACAACACGAGGATCGGCGACCGCACGCGGATCATGGACTTGACCCACATCACGGGCAATTGCGTTATCGGAGATGACGTGTTCATTAGCGTTCTTGTCTCCACCGCCAACGACAACGAAATGGTGACGCGGCGGTACGAAGAAGGCAAAGTGGTCGGGCCGCGCATCGGAAGCAGGGTGAGCATCGGCGAGGGAGCGTGCATCCTGCCGGGCGTCACGGTGGGTGATGGGGCATTGATCGGGGCGGGGTCGGTGGTGACAAAAGACGTCGAGCCGCACGCTCTGGTCATCGGCGTGCCCGCGAGGTTCGTGAGGAAGATCGGTGACGAAAAGCTCTAATCCCGGCGGCGGGCGGCGCAGCAGCAGCCCCACGATCATTCGGACATAGTTCCATCGCGCGTGGGTCTCGGGTACGCTCCATGGCAAAAGAAACTGGACATGGTCCGGATGCGGACAAAGAGAGCTTGCGGAGTTACGTCGCGGAGGCTTCCCCCGCCACGGCCATGCTCTACCTTCGGACGCGGGCGCGCAACGTGGGCCGCTATCTGCTGGAGCAGGGTTTGCAGGCGCTCGTTTCGTGGATCCCAGGGCCTTTGGGCATGATGGTACGTTCCGGGCTGTACCGCCCGTTGCTTGCAAACGGTTCCGGGAGCGCCTTCGTCGAATCCGGTGTCGAGCTGTTCTATATGGACAGTATCCGGCTGGGCCGAAGTGTATACGTGGATCGCCTCTCCCGTTTGCATGCCTCCGTCGCGCGTATCGAGCTCGGGACGGGGACCCGGGTCATGCGAGGCGCCTATGTATCCTCGTACGTATCCAACGCCCGCGCGGGCGAGGGCATCGTAACGGGCATGAACTGTTGGATCGGAGTCGACGCCGTGCTGAGCTCGGGACAGGGTGGGATATTCCTGGGCGATAATGTGTTGATCGCGGCCCAAACAGTGGTGGTTTGCGGCAACCACGACTTCGCGAAGATCGACCTGGCGACCCTTGATCAGCCCTATTACGGTCGCCCGATTCGGATCGGGAACAACGTGTGGATCGGCACGCACGCGGTGATTCTCGGAGGCGTCACCATCGGGGACCACGCGGTAATCGCGGCCGGGGCCATCGTGAATGCCGATGTCGAACCCTATACGATCGTGGGCGGAGTCCCCGCCCGCGTGTTGAAGCGGCTCCAGCCGCAAGGGCCCGCCGTTAGTTGACGAAAGCGAGCCCCACAGTGGCGGGAGAAACGCAGCCGCAGTGAGCACGTTGATAGTGGAACGAGCGGAGAAAGACGGCCTGATCGGCCGTCCGAAAAGGTGTGGATGATGAAGACCCGGGTTGACAACGTCGCGCTCGGCGGGGGCGCTGGCTGGCTGGCGGAGTTCGACCGCCGCGATCTCCTGTTGATCGCGGTCGCGGTTGTGCTGGCCGCCGCGGTCCGGTTCGTGTTCTACGGCGGGATGTTTTCTCCGGATGAATTGAATACCCTGCGGAACGGAGCGGCCTGGTGGACCGGCCGTTTCGAGTTGAGGGACGCGCTCTTCATACACGATACGCGTCCATTGATGTTCGTTCCCGTGGGGTGGTCCTTTGCCGCGTTCGGCGTGTCGGAGGCGACGGCGCTCCTGTGGCCGTTCGTCGCCTCGCTCGCCGTGGTGGTTTTGGTCTATCTGATAGCCCGGCGGCTTTTCGGGCGCGAGACGGCGGCGTACGCGGTTTTCTGCGCCGCGTTCTTCCCGCTGCTTGCGCAGGAAGCAACGCGGCTTCTCCCCGGCGTCGTGATGAACCTTTTGATCGGGCTATGCGCACTCTTCTTCGTCGTGTCGGAGCAAGCGGAGAAGCGGCGGTGGATGTGGCTCGCCGCGTCGGGAATGGCCTACGGGGCCGTCCAGATGGCGGGGGAGTTGGGGATCGTGCTTGGTTGTCTATTTCTCGCCGCGGTGATCGTGTGGCGCCGTCATCGGTTGTGGTCGTACTGGCCGGCCGTCGCCGGGTTCGCCGCCGTCACATTGCTCTTCGTCCTTTATCAGTGGGCGGAGACAGGGAACCCGCTTTTCAAACTCGACCTCAGCAAATACGTTTACGCCCAGTTGAAGACGGTGGCTCCCCATCAGCCGTTCTACTACACAAAGCTCCTGGTCGCGCCGTCCGCCGGGGGTGGGGGAGTGTTCTATCTGGCGGCTGTCGGGTGTCTGGCCGGTCTTTTCGCGCGACGGAGAGAGGCGTTGTTCGTGGCTTTGTGGATCGCGCTGACTTGGGCGCTTCTCGACTTCGGGTCGGTGAGCCTTACCGAATACCGGCAGCTTTCGAAGGAGGTGCGGTATTTCTCCGTCGTGTCCGTCCCCGCGGTGATACTCGCGGGGTACGGGATAGCGCGGGTCCGCCTTTTCGCGGCTAATGCTCTCGCGGGTGGCTCTTCGACGGAGAGCGGATTCGCGGGTGGCGGGAGAATCGGTCGGGGCGGCGTGGCGCCACTCGCGGTAGCGGGTCTCCTTTGCGTTCTAGTCGCCGTGATGTCGGTGTGGACGCTCCAATCGGAGAAGCCATTGTTGAACGCGCAGCAGGCTAAACTTCGGACGCTGCGCGACCACATCCGGTGTTACGAAGGCAAGCCGGTGTACGTGACGCACTGGTTCTGGGCGAGCGAGGTCGGGTTCTTCATGCGTTTCGAGGACGCGTACTTTCCCACGGGCTACGATCCGTACCACGCGGTTCATCTCGCGTCGGCGGATTCGACGTCGATGAACCGTTACGTCCAGACCCTCGCGCCCGGGGAGCGGATAGGACCGGGGCTGCTCGTTCACGACGAGCATCTCTTCGAAGTGAGCCAGGGGGAGCGGGAGGCGTGGTCGGTCGGCCGCGGCGAAATCCCCGAGGTTCTCGCGCACATCCCGCCGGAGTGGCGTCTCGTCGAGCGCGTCGCGCTCAGCGATCGCTACGTGGCGGCGCTCTACGAGATACCCGAGGGCGCAACCTGGCCCTCGCCCGGAGAACCGTGACGACAGTTGAACTCCGCGGTCTCGACGTCGTGCTCGCGCGGGTTCGATGATGGAGAGTTGCGATGATTTCTGGACCACCCATCCCGATCTTGATGTACCACAGCGTGGGCCGCCCGCTGCCCGCGTGGAAATCGCCGCTCTTTACAGTGCCCGCGAGAATCTTTGCCGATCATCTCGAACGACTGGTTCGAGCAGGTTACCGGTCGGTTACTCTGGACGATGTCCGCGCCTACGTTGCGGGGGAAAAGACCCTCCCGGCGAAGAGCGTCGCGGTCACATTCGACGACGGATACCTCGACAATTGGACGTACGCCGTGCCGATTCTGAAAAAGTACGGCTTTTCGGGCGCCGTGTTTGTGACGACGGATTTCGTCGATCCGCGCGATATCGTACGGCCGACGCTCGACGACATCGGTTTCGACGCGATCGACGGCGATGCCGTCGAGGTCCGCGGGTTTATGTCGTGGCGCGAACTCGAGCGGGCGAGCCGCGAAAACGTGCTCACGGTCGAGTCCCACGGGCTCACGCACACTTATTATCCGACGAGCCCCGACGTGATCGATTTTCACCACCCGGGAGACTCGCACGCCTGGCTCGATTGGAACGCCAACCCGGAAGACAAGCCGTTCTATCTCGAGCGCCTGGGACAAATTCGCGTCCCCTGGGGCACGCCGGTCTACGCGCACGGGCGATCGCTCCGGATCCGGCGGTATTTCCCCGATCCGAGAGAAGCGGATGAGGTCGCTGAGTTCGTCCGGAGCAAAGGCGGCGAATCGTTGTTTCGCACGCCCGGCTGGTGCGACACTCTGGGTTCGCTCGTCCAGCGGCTACGAAGGGGGAGACCCGCCAAGGACCGGTATGAGACCCCCGACGAAAAACTCTCCCGGTACGATGACGAGCTTCGGGGATCGAGGAAACGGATCGAGGAGCGAATCGGCCGGAGTGCTCGTTATTTCGTCTTTCCGGGGGGTGGGTACACAGAGGAATCGTTCGACCTGGCCCTGTCGATCTACCAGGCGGTACCGGTGAGATCGCCGGAGAACGAGAGGATCAGGAACCGGCCCGGAGAGGATCCCCGGTTGTTGAGCCGCCGCGGGACCCAGGTCCTGTCCACCGCCGGTCGCGCGACCCACACCGGGGGTGCCTACCTCGCAGAGTATCTCCGCGAATACCAGGGATCGTCGTTCGCCCGCCGCCGCCGCCAGGTGATGAAGCTCGCCTGTCTCGTAGGTCTTAGGATCGGGCTTCGAGGATGATCGCGTCAGGTTCTCGCCGCCCCGCGCGAACGCGCGCGCGAAGCGCGCGGAACAGGCGACTCGATCTGCCCGATGACACCAGAGTGGACAAGGTGTATGATGGCGGCCTCGTTCGCGGCGACGATCCGCCGCCGCGGGCGGGGCGTTTTTGTCCGATTCACACACCTATGTGAGCAAACGATCGACTACATCTCATACCGTCAGGGAAGGATGGACAACGATGGGTGTGCCGCTCCTGGATCTCAAGGCCCAGCACGCGACGATCAGGGCAGACGTCATGGCGGCGATTTCCGAAGTGGTGGAATCGCAGCAGTTCATCCTTGGGCCCCAGGTCAATCAGCTGGAAGAGGCGGTGGCGGCGTACTCGAATTCCCGTCACGCGGTGGGCGTCTCGTCGGGAACCGACGCGCTTCTCATATCGCTCATGGCGGAAGAAATCGGCCGCGGTGACGAAGTCATCACGTCACCGTACTCTTTCTTTGCCACCGCCGGGTGTGTGAGCCGCGTGGGCGCGCGGCCTGTGTTCGTCGATATCGATCCGGCGTCGTTCAACCTCGAACCGTCCGGGATCGAAGCCGCCGTCACCCCTCGTACGAAGGCAATCATCCCGGTGCACCTCTACGGCCAGTCCGCCGACATGGACCCGATCATGGAGATCGCCGAGAAACGAAACCTCGTGGTCATCGAAGACGGCGCGCAGGCGATCGGCGCGGAGTACAAGGGACGCCGCGCGGGTTCGATGGGACACTACGGATGCTTCAGCTTTTTTCCGTCGAAGAACCTTGGCGGCGCCGGCGACGGCGGAATGGTGACGACGAATGATGACGAACGCGCCGAAAAGCTTCGCGTCCTACGCGGCCACGGCGCGCAGCCCAAGTACTACCACGGGGTGGTCGGGGGGAACTTCAGACTCGACACGATCCAGGCTGCGGTGCTCCTCGCCAAGCTCAAGCACCTGGACGAATGGACGGCTGGCCGGCAAAACAATGCGGACATTTACCGGCGCCTTTTCGGCGAGGCCGGCGTGGTCGTCGAGCTTGGTGAGATGAAAGGGAGGAGGGGACTCGTCCTTCCCCGGGAGCTTCCAGCCCGGCGGCACATCTATAACCAGTTCGTAGTCCGATTGGACGGGCGCGACGACCTCCGCGCCGAATTGCGGGAGAAGAAAATCGGACACGAGGTCTACTATCCGGTCCCATTGCACATGCAGGAATGCTACGCGGGGCTGGGTTACGGTGAGGGCCACTTCCCGGCGAGCGAGCGCGCCGCGCGCGAGTCGCTCGCTCTCCCGATTTATCCCGAACTCACAGTGGAGATGATCGCCGAAGTCGTTGATGCGGTGACCGGCTTTGCGCGCGAGAAGAGGCAGGGCAGGGGGCCGCGCTAGGTTCTCTGCCGTCTTGCGGCAGTCCTTTTGACCCACGCGCTAGCCGCCAGGCCAACGACGAACATAAACAACTCTCCAAGGATGAACCATATCCGCGCGGCGATCGAAATCGCCGCCGCCGCATGCGGAGGGATCCCCGCGAGCGCGAGGTATCCGACCATGACCCCTTCTCTAACCCCGATTCCACCGGGAGCGAAGGCGGCGAACACACCGAGCGTAATCGTCAGCGGAAAGCCGAACCCAACGCCGAGCGGGACAGGATTCGGAGCAAGCGCCACCACCAGAAGGTGGAATGCAATCGACAGGCACAACCACATCACCACGAACCAGGGGAGCGAGAGAACGGTCAACCGGGCCGATAGGGTTGGTATCGTGATTTCCCTTCGAAACACTCTCTTGTAAACACGGCGCGCGAGGGTCTGTGCCGCATCGCTGAAAACGACGATTGTCAAGACGAGCCAAAGTATCAGGATAGGCCAACCCCACACCAGGATCTTGCCGAGAAGCGTCAGCCCGATCGCCCCGAAGATTACTCCAAGCCACACGCAGATGAGCTGCCAAAGGACGGTCATAGACGTGAGAGCGCTCATCGGGTATGGATGCCGGTCGGCGAGGTAACCGGAACGCCCGACGATGGTCCAGATTTTACCGGGTATGTATTTCGTGAACACGTAAAGCCCGACGGCCGCGAAGCACTCCCGATGCGGCGCTGGGTACCCCGACTTTTCCAGGAGGAACTTCCACGACACCGGATCGCATAGGAAACCAAGAAAAAGAAACGCGAACGAGCCCGCGAGGGCCGCGGGGGAGTGGATCTGGGGGATGGCTATATAGTCGGTCTTGTAAAGGGCGGCCGCGAGGAACACGATTGACGCGTACATGAGATATCTAAACCAGGATTTCATCGTGCATATCCGCCATCTGTCGCGGTGTCACGCGGGCGACTGATTCCTCATCGTCTTGATATCTCGCGCAACCGGAGCTTCGATTTCGACAGGTAATAGAATCCAAGTGCTGTCACCGGAACGAACTGGAGGGCGTGGTAGAGTATCGAATAGGCAAGCGCCTCGCTCTTCCCGATTCCAAAAAGCCCCAATCCAACCACGCACGCGTACTGCGTGGTTCCGAGGAACGCCGGTGCGGACGGAATCATCGACCCCATGGCGACGAGAACGACGAGCGCGACGGTTGCGATCGTGGGGACATGGATGTCTAGGGCGGCGAAACAAAGGTATATCCCGAGCATCGCGAAACCCCAGACGAGGATCGAGGTAAGGGCGATCGGGATGAGAGTCTTGACGCGCGTCATGCCCGAGAGACCCCCGAGGTACCCTCTAGTCGCCTGGTGGATCCTCTCCTGCGTGGTCTTGCGCAGAGGCCGCACGACTTTTTCCACCACGCGAGTCACCAGGCCGCGGTATCTCTCCATGGCCAACATGGCAACCATGAGAAGGACGTTCGCCGCAAGCAGCCAGACCGCCGTCTTTCGCATCCATTCGGGCCCCGGAACCTTGATCAGCAGAATCCAGAGAAGAACAAGGAGCGAAAACACGTCGATGATGCGCTCGTAGACGATTGTCGCGAACGACGCCGTACGGCTGATCTGCTCGCGCGACCCGAGCGCGTACGCTCTAACGATTTCACCAAGCCTCGCCGGGAGCAGGTTGTTCGCCATGAATCCGATCATCGTCGCGGCAAAGAGCCTCGACGTCGGGATCGGCTTGATCTGGAGGAGCATGAACCTCCAGCGGTACGACCGGAAATAGTGGGAGAAGAGTCCGGCGGCGACGGCCGGCAGGAGATAGACGAGGCGGGTTCGCCCGAGAACGCGCCAGAGAAGGCTCCAATCGATCCCGCGGAGAGCGAGGTACAGGAAAAACGCGCTGATGATCGATCCTATGATGAGGTTTCTTTTCATGTATGCCGCGCGGCTTCTCTGCCCCGCTCAGCTCTTACCGGCCGGTTCGCGGGCGGCCTTAAGGCACGCGCCCCGGTCCATTTCAAATACGGTGATCGGGCCGCTCGCGAAGACGCGCCGAAAGAGCGAGGGGTGCTGATCAAATTTCGCCGCGTCCACGGTGTCGTCGTCTTTTCTCACGATGACATACACAGGTTGCGGCATCGTTCCCAACGTCTCCAGCGTGAGGGGCTCGAGGGGGCCCGGGGAGTAGAGGTCGCTCTTGATCTGTTTTCGTTTGGCGATTTCTGCCCGATCGTATCCCCAGGACTCCGCGTAGAACTCGCTGGCGAAGTAGTACCTCCTCGGACCCGCAACCAGAAGAAAGCAATTGAGGTTTGTATCGATCATGATCGATTCCCTCGGTGTCGCCGCGTGAATCCAGGCGCCGACTTTCTCCTCGTACCGATCCATCATCCGGCCGGGCGTCGTGTTGTAGTAACCGGCTAACATGAAAATGTTCAGGGGGCCAAACGCCGCCAGGCTCACGAGGATGTAGCGAAGACGACGCGTCCGGGGGCTCGGGGATCGCTCCGAGAATTCGGCGACCGTCCAACCGCCTACCACGGCGAGGGGAAAGAACACGAGGAACGGGAACTTGTCGTAGGCGTTCGCGGCGGGGAGCTTCAGGACAGCGCAGATGCCGACGATCACCGCCGTGGTGCACAAGAGAAAGCACGTCGCCGGATCCCGCGAGCGCACGATGCGCCGGAACTGGAACGCTGCGAGGAAAATGACGAGGGCGCACGAAATAAGGATGCCGAGTAGCTTGAGCCCGGAAAATCCGATCGGAAACGCCTCGTCTCCGGTTTTTGCGTGGGCGACGGAGTAGAGATACGGAAGCAAGAGGATCCCGCAAATCATCATGGCGACGAGAAGAGTCACAACGGGGCGAATCGTGTATCCCTGCATATAACGCCGAAGCACGATCAGCAGCACCAGACCGCCCGCAACGCCGCCAAACGCCGCCGTCCCAAGGGCGGTGTGAAAAGCAACGAGACCGAACGCGGAGAGGAACGAAACCACGAGGTATTCCCTCTTCTCGCTCGCGACGTACTTGGCCGCCGCCCACCACAAGACGCCCATCAGGCACAGAGCTACGGAGAACGCTGTGGCTACCATGAACTTGTCCAACAGGAACTCCTGGACGAATCCCAGCTGTACGAATCCCCGAGCGCTGAGAATGTTGAACGGCTTTAGCGCGAAGACGCGGGAGACCTCTTCGCCCCAACGGACCTCGCCGACGAAGGCGCGGGCCAACTTAAGCGGAATGAATAGCCAGAACGCCGCGTTCATTCCGAAAAGGGCCGTGAGGGTCGCCGCGAAGTTGTGGGAAAACGCCTTCCGGAAAATCGAGGAAAAAAGAAACGCAGCAAGGGCAAAACCGATGAGGGCCGGGATATTAATGAGGGCCATCACCGTGAAAGGTTCGATTCCAGACGCCTTTGAAAGGGTAAGGGCGTAGACGTGGTAGAACCACATATACTGGAGCGGGAAACCCGCCGCGTAGGGGTCTTCCGGGGGTATCCCGAAATCCGTGATCTGGGCGATCACGGCGCCGTGGAACCAGGCGTCGGATCTCAGCCGCCACCATTCCTCCGTGAGAGGGAGGTAGCTGGTTGCCACCGACACACCAACGAGCAAAACGGCAAGCGCCAATATCTGCCGCCGGTCGAGCGAGCGCCGGACGGCGGGGAAGCCCCGAAACGCAAAAAGCCCGAGAATGCAGGTGAGTATGAGAACTAGTGTCGCCGTCTCTCGGGTCGGAATCCCGGCGAGCATCGCCCCCGTGGCGAGAGCGGTCGTGAGAACGGGGCTTAACGCCACGGCGGCCGTCGCTTCCTCGAGGAGATCGGGGTCCTTCGAGGCGAGGCGGTACACGGCGGCTCCCGGGACGAGCGACAGAACGAGATACCCGCACAGGCCAAAAGGAAAAACCGGCGCGCCGAACCACGCGGCGAGTATTCCCAGAGCCCCCGTGACGACCAAGGCGGCGCGGACGACATTTTTTCGATCCATAAAACGAGTCACGCGTAATCCTCCGCAAGAAAACGGCTCGAGGCCGCGGTTTGCGCGTCTACGGGGCATGACAAACCGGGTAGGCAATGTTCGCACCAAGACGGCGCGCCGGGGCCACTGGGTTCCTCGACCGCGTGCGAACGGGCGCTAAGTTTTCATTCTAAATCAGATAGGAACGGAGCGGCAAAGGGAATCTGAGCACGCCGGTCGACCCCCCCCGCGGGTCCCGCCACCTGAGGTCCTTTGTCATCCAAAGGGAACACCTCCCGGTGGGGCACCACTTTCGAGGGGGGCTCGGGTTCTCTTCTTCAGGCGGCCGGGTGGTGTGGTACAATTAACCAGGTGAGGCTGCATGAAACGGAGTTATTCGAGAGCTAATATGCCTGACCCGCCGACCGGCGGTTCTCAAACCGAGCTCCCTTTTTCGAGCGGGGAAGTGGAGGCTTTCTGGTCGCGAGTGGCCTCGAACCGCTATGAGCAGGCCAACAAACAATTACACAGCACTCACATACAGCGATTTGCCATCTCGGTTCCCAGACTGAAAATCCCGAGCAACGGGAGACTCTTGAACTTGTGGTCGAGACAGGGCGAAGCGCTGCCGCATATCCGCGCGAGATTTCCCGTGGCGGACGTCGAGAACGCTGAAATTTCGCGGACCATGCTCGAGCAAGCCAGAGAGCGGTTTCCAGGCGAGAAATTCCGGGAGACGGATCTACAGACGCTGAGCTATTCCGATGATTACTTCGATGGGATTCTCTCCCTGGAAATGTTGGAGCATAGCCCGAGCCCGCAACGGATCCTGCGCGAAATGTGCCGTGTTCTTAAAGCGGGGGGACAACTCGTTCTCACGTGTCCGAGCGCGGCGATCGAGCCCCATCTGTGGTTCGCCGATCGTTTTCTGGGCAACCACGGAGAAGGCCCGCACCGGTTTCCCTCGACAAGCCTCGTCAAGAAGATGTTGAGAAACGCCGGTTTGACGTTGATCGACCATCGATCGACGCTGTTCGTCCCGGAAGAGCTCGGTCCGGTTCATAGACTTAACCCGCTCCTCGAGAGGGCTTTTCAGTGGTTTCCGGCGAGCGAATTGGGGATTCGGCAGCTCTACGAAGCCCGCAAGTAATCACGCGCCAGCTCCGGTGCGTGTCTCACCCTCCAGCCGAGGACGCCTCGATCGGGCCGGTCACTTAGGGTTGGAAAGGGTCAACGGCGCCGAGCGATTCGCCCTGGCGCCGGCCTGAGGGGCTAACTATTTTTGAACCAACGAATAAAACGTGCCGGACGGGGTTCGTTCATTGACGCGAAGCTCGCGCATCCGGTACGATTTGGGACGAGCGGCGCGAGCCGCCCTTTTTCCACCCTCGTTGGGGATAAGATCCGAATTCTTCCCGGAGTGCGGACCATGCCAAAGAAGAACATACTAGGCCAGATTTCCCACGCTTTCTCGACCAAATCGGCTCCCGACGAAACACCGGTAACGGTGGTGCAACTCGAGGCTCTGCAACAAGAGAACTTCCGCCTGACCCGGGCCCTCGAGGAGCTCTCGATGCTCAACGAGCTCGCCCGCGAGATCGGGGCGTCGCGTGATTCGAGGGCCATCATGGATCGGATCATTCGCCGGTCGCTCAAGGCGGTGAACGCGGAGCAGTGCGTGATCACGATGGTGAGCGAGCAGTCCCTCGAACCCATGAAAACGCTTGTCCGGGCCATGGTGACATCGGCCGAGCACGAGCAATTCCACCTCAATCAGAACCTCCTCGGTTGGATGCACCTCAACAAGAAAGCGCTTCTGTCGAACTCGCCGCGGACCGACGAACGGTTCCGGGGGATCACGTGGGACCAGTCGATCGACTCGATCCTGTGCGTGCCGTTGATGGTGAAGTCCGAATTGAAGGGGGTTCTCGTTGCGTACAACAAAAAGGGGCAGGCGGGATTCACCGACGACGATCAGAGGCTTCTCGCGATCATCGCGATGCAGTCAGCCCAGGTGGTCGAGAACGCGAGGCTCTACGAGGAACAGCAGGCGTACATACGGATGCAGGAAGAGGTGAGGCTCGCATCCATCATACAGCGCGATCTTCTCCCCAAGGCGGCTCCGCAGATCACGGGCTACGACCTGGCGGGCAAGAGCATCCCCGCGCAGATGGTCGGCGGCGACTACTTCGATTTCATCGCGATGGGGGCCGATCATCTGGCCGTCTGTCTCGGCGACGTGTCGGGCAAGGGGCTCGGGGCGGCTCTCCTCATGGCGAACCTCCAGGCCACGCTGCGCGGGCAGTCGCTCCATGAGATTCCGGTGAAGGATCGATTGACGCGGTCGAACGAGCTCCTCTACCGGAGCACCGACCCGGAAAAGTTCGCGACCCTCTTCTACGGGGTGCTCGATCTCCAGCATCACACGCTTACCTTTTCCAACGCCGGTCACGAGAATCCGTTCTTGTTCAAACGCGGGGGCGACGTCCTCCGGCTGGTGGCGGGCGGGACGGTTCTAGGCGTTCTCGACCAGTTCCCCTACGAGGAGGAGGTGGTTCCGGTCGACCCCGGAGACGTTCTCGTCGTGTTTTCCGACGGGATCACCGAGGCGTTCGACCTGGAGGACCAGCAGTTCGGCGAACGACGGCTCGAGGAGGTCATCCGGTCATGCATGCCTGAACCGGCCGAGGCGATCATCGGCAAGATCGTCGCCGCCGTGAGAGAGTACGCCGGAGACGCGCCTCAGGCCGACGACCTCACTCTCGTCGTCATGAAGCGGGCGGCATAGTGACGATGGAGAGAATTTCCCATTTCGATCTCGTCTCCCGACTCCACGGCGATATCGCCGGGACGGTGTATCTCGCGAACGATCTCTCCGAGGATAGGACCGTGAATCTGAGGGTCGTCCCGCGCTCCGCGATACCTTCCAAACAAGTCGAACGGCGTTTTATACAGGACGTGCTCGCGGCAACGAGCATCGACCATCCCGGTGTCGCCAAAGTTTACGGTGTCGAGGAGGCAGACGGCCGGATCCTCGTGTCGTACGAAGCGGTCGATGGGGAGACTCTCTTACAGAAGATAGGGGGGCTCTCCGCGGTTGAGATCGCCGGCATTTTTCGCCAGATCCTCGAGGGGTTGGAAGCGGCGCACAGGGAAGGGGTCGTCCACGGGTGTCTTGCCCCGGCAAACGTGGTTGTCGACCATAACGGGCGGGTCAAACTGACGTCGTTCGGCGTGGTGAAACTCGTGGAAGCATCGCCGCCGGTGGCGGCGGACCCTGCGGTTGTGGCATTCCTCTCCCCGGAATTGCTCCAGGGGATGGAGATCGACGAAAGAGCCGACTTGTGGTCCGCCGGTGTGATCCTCTACCAGATGATCACCGGGCGGGAGCCTTTCGCGGCGAAGGACATCCCATCGCTCGTCTACGTGATCCTGAACTCCGATCCCTTCAGGAGCACCGTGCCGGGAGCTCTTCTCGCGGAGCATAGACCGCTTCTTGGCCGTCTCCTGCGGAAGAACCCGGGGGAGCGGCCCTCGTCCGCCCGCGACGTGCTCGAGCACCTCGCTTCGCCCGCCGTCGGCGAGCGACCGGCGGGCCAGCGGCTGTCGCTTGGTGTCATGTATTTCACGCACACGCCGGCGGGCGATGGGACTATCCATCTCGCCGCGGGGCTGACCGAAGACCTGATTTTCCGTCTGTCGCGCGTGGAACGGCTTGCGGTGACATCGAGACATGACGCGGTGATTTTCAGGGACCGTGACGTCGATCCGCAGGAACTGGGGCGGTGCATGGGTCTCGACCTGGTGTTGTTCGGCGCGGTGTCCGCGGCGGGTGACACGATGAGGGTGGCGGTGCGGGTCGTGGATACGGCGAGCGGCGTCGACGTCTGGAACAAAGCTATCCAACGGTCTGCGGAGGAGGTGTTTTCGATCGCCCCGGCGTTTGCGCGAGGTCTCGTCGACGCGCTCCACGTCGAGCTCGGAGATGGAGTTAGCCGGAGCATCGATACGCCGCTCACCAGGGACGCGAGGGCTTACGATTTTCATGCGCGCGGGCGCGAGTTCCTCACGCAAAGGGGACGCAAGAACACCCAGGCGGCGATCCGCTCGTTCGAATACGCGCTCGCCTGCGATTCCAATCTGGCCGTGGCCGAAGAGGGTATCGCCGCGGCCTGCTCGGGGATGTACACCTATTATGACGGGGCCGACGCTTGGCTCGACGGGGTGGCCGCCGCAGCGACGAGAGCGCTCGAGATCGACCCGGGACTCATCGAGGCGCGGTTCCATCTGGCGATCGTTCCGCTCCACCGCAAGGACTACGGCAAGGCGAGAACCGCGCTCGAGGAAGTTTTGCGGATCCGCCCCGACTACTACGAGGCGCTGCGCTGGCTCGGGATCCTCTCCGACATGACGGGGCGCTACGACGCCGCTCTCGAGTACTACCACAAATCTGCGGAGATCAAACCCTGCAGCGTGGAGCCCTGGCTCTTTATCAACATGACCCACCGGCGCCGCGGCGACCTTGGGGCGGCGATGAAGGCGGCCAGGCGTTTCCTCGAGGTGGGTATCAAGACGCTCCATGTCGTCCCCGGCGAACCCGTGACCCTCAGCCGGTTCTGCCCGATCTACGTTCTTTTCGGGGATAAGGACAGGGCCCGTGACACGCTCGACCGGATCCTCCGCACGGGCACCGAGGACGGGCTCGTTCTGTATAATTGTGCCGCCACCTACGCGCTTCTCGCGGACCCGGAGAACTCGCTTTCGTGTCTGCGCAAGGCGCTCTCGGCCGGCTACAAAAACGTAAGGGAGTGGATCGAGAGCGACCCGGACTTCGACGAGATCCGGGAGACGGACGGTTTTCGCGACCTGCTCTCGGAGTTCGATCTGCGCCACAGGGAATAGACACATGACGGGCGAGACGAGAGCGGCCGCTTTCTTTTTCTCGATCGATCGATTGTGCAATCGCGCGGCGTATGAGCGCGCGCGCGGAAGGAGGGCAACGGTGACAAGAACCGCCGTCTCGATTTTCCTCGTCCTCTTCGCCGGCCTCACGGCGAACGTGTTCGCGGAGGAACCGGACGCGGATCTCATCGTAACCGGCGGGGTGATCCACACGCTCGACGCCGCGTCCCCGCGGGTCGAAGCCGTTGCGGTCTCCCAAGGGCGGATCGTGTACGCGGGTGACAGAGGGGGCGCCGAGCGGTATCGCGGGGAAAAAACGAGGGTGCTCGACGCGACGGGACTCACGACCCTCCCCGGGCTGGTCGACGCGCACGCCCACCTCGCGGGGCTCGGCACTTTTCTCGCCGTGCTCGATCTCAATGGAGCAGCGTCGCCCGACGCAATCCGTGAGCGTGTTCTCGCTCGGATCGCCGGCGCCGGCGCCGGCGAGTGGATCCTGGGACGCGGGTGGGACCAGAACGACTGGGGAGTAAAGGAATTTCCGACGTGGAGGGACCTCGGCGGGACCGAATCTCATCCGGTCTGCCTCAGACGCGTCGATGGCCACGCGGCGTGGCTGAACCGGCGCGCGCTCGAGATCTGCCGGATCACGAAGCAGACGGGCGACCCGGAAGGTGGCAGGATCCTCCGGGACCAGGAGGGAAATCCCACGGGTGTTCTCGTCGATAACGCGATCGAACTCGTCGCCGGGGAGATCCCCGAGATTTCGTTCGATGAACGCGTGAGGCGTCTGAAGACCGCCGTTGCGGAGTGTCTTCGTTTTGGTCTCACGGGTGTTCACGACGCCGGCGTGGGTGAAAAGGATCTCGAAGTTCTTCGTTACCTGGAAAATCGCGGCGAGCTCGGCCTTCGCGTGTACGCGATGATCGACGCGGACGAACCCGTTTTCGCTCGTGGACAGCTGCGCCGGGGGCCCGTGGTCGATGAGGATCACTTTCTCGACGTTCGCGCGCTCAAGCTCTTGGCGGACGGCGCCCTTGGATCGCGGGGAGCGGCGCTCATCGATCCCTACACCGACGAACCGTCCAACAGGGGTCTCATCGTGGTCTCGCGGGACGAGCTTCTCCGGTGGACGACCAGCGCTCTCGAGAATGGGTTTCAGGTGTGCACCCACGCGATCGGGGACGCCGGAAATCGCCTGACGCTCGACGTGTACGAAGAGGCGCTGTCGAAAAGCGGCGCTACCGACTCGAGACTCAGAGTCGAACACGCCCAAGTGCTCGCCCCTGACGACATCGCGCGATTCGCCCGTTCGGGCGTCATCGCCTCCGTCCAACCGACGCACGCCACGTCGGATATGGCGTGGGCGCCCGATCGCCTGGGGCCGGAACGCATCGAAGGAGCCTACGCCTGGCGAAAGCTCCTCAACACGGGGTGCCGGATCGCGTGCGGTTCGGATTTTCCCGTGGAGGCGGTGAACCCGCTTTGGGGGATTTACGCGGCGGTGACGCGCAAGGATCACCAAGGGTCTCCGGAAGGGGGATGGCGCGCAGGCGAATGTCTTTCCATCGACGAAGCCGTGCGCGGATTCACGGTCGACGCGGCGTTCGCGAGCTTCATGGAAAACTCAAAAGGAACGATAAAACCTGGTATGCTGGCTGACTTTACGCTGCTGGACAAGGATGTATTCGAAATATCGCCCGGTGAGATCCTCTCGACCCGGGTCGTGTACACGATCGTGGGCGGCACCGTATCTTACGCCGCCCCGACGGGCGCCGGAGGAAACAAGTGAACGCGCGACACTCGTCGATCGCGGTGTTGGTGGTCTTGATGATCGGGAGCGCCGCCGGGATGGGGGCGGTCATCTCCAAAGACATCGCGGGGCTCAAAGAACTCGATTCCTCGATCCGGGAGCAAGAGAAAATCAAGCAGGAAGCCCGGGAGGAGAGAAAACAGCTCCGTGAAAAATTGGAACAGGCCGTGAAGGCGATCAAGGAAACGCCGGACTCTCTCTCCGGTTCGCGATCCGGCCGGGTTCTCGACACCTCGTTCACGATGGGCAAACAAGAAACGATCGTCGATCAAAAGGAGATGCGAGCCGACAAACGTCTCGCTTTCAAACGAGAACAGAGAGAGCAGCTGAAAAACCGGCTGATCCGTTGGGTGGGAGGGCTCGGGGCGGTGGAAATCGTCCTCGCCGTGTGTGTTGTTGTGCTGGCTCGCCGCTCCGCCGGCCGAAGAGCGGCACGCACACCGTGACGATTGGCGCAAATAAGAAACCGCCGGATGCGTCAGTCTTCTTCAGTCAGCGGCTTTCTCACTGGACGGAAGTATCAGTCGATCGCACCCGGCGGTCTCATTGCGAGCGCTCCTCTGCAAGATAGCCGCAATACGCGAAGCGCGCAAGCGCGACCGGCATTTTCTCTCCTGATTTCTCTCAGCTCCATTTATGAGCTTGCCGGCCCGAGCCGGACCCCGAGCCCGCCAGCGCCCCGGCGGGGCGGGACCGGGGCGGGACCGTTTTCTGTTGCCAAGCCCTCTCCGATGTGGGACAATCGCGGCTATCCAAAAAACGGGGTTCGCAGGAGAGATCCGCCACGCGCGGGCGCCGAAGGGGCAAGGCAGGCGTGAACCCGCTGAAACTCTCAGGCAAAAGGACTCGGACCCCGCTGTCTCCTGGAAAGTTTCAAGGCATTGGCTTGGGCACCGACGGGGTAAGCCCTCATCGGAAGGGTAATCTCACAGGTATCGAAGACAGGGGCGGAATTCGCGTTCTGCCCTTTTTGTTTTTCTTTGGACGAGTCTTGTGACTCTTACGCGGGGGTAATCTCATGAGCGCGTTTGCAGACCGCGTCAACAATCTGGGGACGGAAAACGCCTTCAAGATTGGAGACGACATCCGGCGGTGCGTCGAAAAGGGGATGAAGGTCATCAGGCTCAACCTCGGCGAGCCGGATTTCAACAGCGCGGACAACATCAACGCAGTCGCGATAAAGAACATCGAGGCGGGAAACTCCCACTACACCGATCCGCAGGGGATCATCGGGCTGCGGGAGACCATCGCGCGCCAGGTCAAGCGGACGCGGGGGATCGAGGTCGATCCTCGCGAAGTCGTGGTGACGACGGGAGCGAAGCCTCCGATCTCGTACACGATGATGACCTACGTGAACCCAGGCGACGAGGTGATCTACCCGAGTCCGGGTTTTCCAATATATGAGTCGTGGGTGACCTTTGTCGGAGCAAAACCCGTCCCGCTCCACATCGAGGAATCGAAGAATTTCCGCTTCGATGCCGGCGACATCGAGCGGCTCATCACGCCTAGAACGAAGGTGCTCATCATCAATTCGCCCTCGAACCCGACGGGCGGCGTTCTCACCCTCGACGATCTCAAGGACATCGCGAAGGTGGTGCGCGAGAAGGCCCGCCCCGACATCCGGATCTACTCCGATGAGGTGTACGAAGACATCGTGTTCGACGGCAAAAAACACGAGAGCATCGTGTCGCTCCCCGGGATGCGCGAGAGGACCGTCATGGTGAGCGGTCACTCGAAGTCCTACTCGATGACCGGGTGGCGTCTTGGCTACGCGGTGCTCCCGAGCGCCGAGGAAGCGATGGTCTTTAGACAGCTCAACATCAACATCATCTCCTGCACCCCCCCGTTCATCCAGGAAGCCGGAAAGCAGGCGCTCGAGGGACCCGAAAACCCCGGTATCGTCGCTTCGAGAACGGCCGAATTCCAGAAGCGCCGCGACGTCGTTGTCGGTCTCTTGAACGCGATCGACGGGGTCCACTGCAACAAACCGGAGGGTGCGTTCTACGTGTTCCCGAACATCGGGGGCGCGTGCAAGTCGCTGGGGGTCGTCGACGCCTACGAGACGCTCGATGCGCAGACGAAGAAAAGGACCAGCCCATCGACGATATTCCAGATGTTTCTCCTCTACGAGCACGGCGTGGCGACGATGGACCGCCGCTCGTTCGGCGCGATCGGGAGCGAGGGTAAGCACTTCTTGCGGCTATCCACGGCGACCAGCATGGACCTTCTCAAGGAGGGCGTGCACCGGATGGATGCGGCCACCAAGGATCGCGCGGGATTCAAGAAGTTCTTCGAACAAGGTGAGCGCCTTTATTAATCGCAAACGGTGAAAGGAGCCGAGCATGGGACTCGCGTTTGGACCAAGACGGGCAACGTACACGGATATCGGCGAGGAAATCAAGTCCAAGGGGATGCCGCTGGCGGATGACGAGGTGATCACTTTCGAGATGTTCGACCTCGTGTATCGTGCGCTGTGCGCCGTTCTTTACAACTACGTCCCGATGTCCGGTCACCCCGGAGGGTCGATCTCGTCGGGCCGGTTCGTCGCGGGCATGCTTTTCGACGCGATGGACTACGATGTGTCGGACCCCGACCGGGGAGACGCCGACATCTGCTCATACGCGGCGGGACACAAGGCGCTCGGTCTCTACGCGATGTGGGCGCTCCGAAACGAAGTGACGCGGATCGGCGCTCCGGATCTCCTCCCGCGCGACGCGAAACTCCAGCTCCGTCTCGAGGACCTGCTCGGTTTCAGACGAAACCCGATCACCTCGACTCCGCTCTTCAAACGGTTCAAGACCAAACCGCTCGACGGGCACCCGACGCCCGCCACGCCTTTCGTGCGTCTAGCGACCGGCGCCTCCGGCGTGGGGGTTGCGACCTCCTTGGGTCTTGCGTACGGGGCGCTCGACTTTTGGGGCGCCAACGCGCCGCGGATCCACATCGTCGAGGGAGAAGGCGGGATGACGCCGGGTCGCGTATACGAAGCTATGGCGGCCGCGGGGACGGCGTCGCTCGCAAACGCCATCATGCACATCGACTGGAACCAGGCATCGATCGATTCGAACCATGTGTGCCGCGACGGTGAGACCCCCGGCGACTACGTCCAGTGGAACCCGATGGAGGTCGCGTACCTTCACGACTGGAACGTAATCTTCGTCCCCGAGGGCCGGAGTTTTCAACAGATCGTCGCCGCGCAGCGCAAGGCCCGCGCGATCGACAACGGTCAACCCACCGCGATCGTTTACCGGACGACGAAGGGGTGGAAATACGGGGTCGAGGGAAGGCTCTCCCACGGCGCCGGCCACAAGCTCTGCTCGGACGGTTTCTACGAAGCCGTGCAGCCTCTTCTCGATCTCACCCGCGATTCGTTCCCGAAGTGCGACGCGTCGTGCCAGCGATGCGGCGGCGGCTCGAAGGGCGAGGTCATGGAAGAGTGTCTCTGGGACGCGCTCCTCGTTGTGAGAAAAGCGTTGGAGAGCAAGGACGTAAATTCCGCGTCGCTCGCCCGGCGGCTGATAGAGGCAAAGGAGAGGCTCGATCGCCTCAAGCGAAAACCCCGGGACAAGGCCCCGAACGTCGAGGCGATCTACGTCGCCGCAAAGAAGTCGGCGGAGACGATCCCCGACGAGATGGTTCTCAAGCACGGGACGGAGTCGACGCTCAGAGGAGAGCTCGGGAAGGTTCTCAACTATTATAACAAGGCGAGCGGCGGCGCTATTTTCGCCGCCTCGGCGGATCTTCTGGGGTCGACGAGCGTCAATGTGGCGGCGAAAGGATTCCCGGAGGGGTATTACAACTCCCGGACCAATCCGGGGTCGCGCATTCTTTCGATCGGCGGGATATGCGAGGACGCGATGTCGGGGATTCTCGCGGGGATGGCGACGTACGGACACCACATCGGCGCGGGGTCCTCGTACGGGGCATTTATCGCGGCTCTCGGTCACATTGCCTCGCGTCTCCACGCCATCGGCAACCAGGCGCGCCAGGCGATCCAAACGGAGCCCTACAAACCTTATTTTCTCATCTGTGCTCACGCGGGGGTGAAAACCGGTGAGGACGGTCCCACGCACGCCGATCCGCAGGCGCTTCAACTCCTCCAGGAGAATTTCCCGAAGGGGACGATGATCACGCTCACCCCTTGGGATCCGCAGGAGCTCTTCCCGACAGTCACCGCAGCGTTGAACCGGCGTCCGTGCGTGATCGCGCCGTTTGTCACGCGGCCGAACGAGGTGATTCTCGACCGGAAGGCTCGGGGGCTCGCGCCGGCGACTGCGTCGGCCACGGGGGTTTATCTTCTCCGCAAGGCCAACGGCAAGGCGGACGCGACGCTCGTTCTCCAGGGAAGCGAAGTGGCTTACGCGTTTGTCACGGAGGCGCTCCCGCTGCTGGCGACGCACGGGGTCGACGTCGACGTGTACTACGTCGCGAGCGCCGAGCTCTTCGACGCGCTCACCCCGGCGGAGCAAGAGAAGATCTTCCCGAAAGGCCTCGCGCATGAGACGCTCGGGATTACCGGGTTCACTCTCGCCACGATGTACCGGTGGGTCTGCTCGGAGCGCGGCCGCGCGATGACGCTCCACGCGTTCCAGAATGGACACTATCTGGGTAGCGGTCAGGCGGACATGGTGCTCCGCGAGGCGGGCCTCGATGGCGAGAGCCAGTACAAGGCGATTCAGAGGTTCGTCAAAGAGAAGTGACGCGAGAAGAAAAGCGGCGCGCGGTTTTTTTGGCGCGCAACCCGTAAGGAGGTTCGCGGTGATCAGTTTCGCGCTGGACGAAAGACAGCAGGCTCTCCGGGACGCGGCGAGGAAATTCGCTGAGCAGGAGATGAAACCCGTGGCGGCGAAATACGACCAGAGCCACGAATTCGCTTGGGACGTGATGAAAAAGGCGTTTCAAGCCGGGTTCCTGAACTGCAGCATCCCTCACGAGTACGGCGGTGGGGGCCTAGCGGCGCTCGATACCGCGATCGTGAGCGAGGAGCTGGCGGCGGGGTGCGCGGGTCTCTTTACAAGCATGATGGCGAATTCGCTGGCGCTCACGCCCGTCGTGCTTTTCGGCACCGACGAACAGAAGAAGAAGTTTCTCACGCCCTTCTCCGAGAAGCCGATTCTCGCGGCGTTTTGCCTGACGGAAAGGGAAGCGGGGTCGGACGCGGGCGGAGTAAAGACGACCGCGGTGAAGGATGGGTCGGACTACGTCATCAACGGTGCGAAGTGCTTCATTACGAACGGAGGGGTGGCATCGCTCCACGTGGTGTTCGCCAGCACCGACCGCGACAAGGGAACGCGGGGGATGAGCGCGATCATCGTCCCCGGGGACACGCCGGGGGTCCAGGTTGGTAAGGTGGAGGACAAGATGGGGCAGAGGGCGTCGAACACCACGGAAGTGTTTTTCGACGATGTCCGCGTGCCGCAGGCGAACCTGCTCGCGAAAGAGGGATTGGGTTTTGTCGTGGCGATGAGAACGCTCGACAAAGCGCGGGCAAGCGTGGGAGCGGCGGGAGTGGGTGTCGCCAGGGAGGCGTACGAGTACTGCATCAATTACACGAAAACGAGGAAGCAGTTCGGGAAACCGATCAGCTCCTTCCAGAACGTCGCGTTCAAACTCGCCGATATGGCGATCGAGATCAACGCGGCGCGGCACCTCGTCTGGCACGCCGCCTGGCTCATCGACGAGGGTAAGAAGGCGTCGAAGGAATCCGCTTTCGCAAAGTGCTTTGCCTCCGACGTGGCAATGAAGACCACGGTGGAAGCGGTTCAGATCCTCGGCGGGTACGGTTACATGAGGGACTACCCGATGGAGAAGCTGATGCGCGACGCGAAGCTCCTGCAGATCTACGAGGGGACGAACGAGATCCAGAGGCTCGTGATCTCGCACGAGATTTTGTCGTAGACTCTGCGTGCGCGTGCGTGCTTGTGGGGTGTGTAGGGAGGTCACCGGCCCAGCGCTCCACTTCGCTCGGCTTCTCGCCGCGGGTGGCGCGGATGAGGCCCCCGGCCCGCGCGCAGCCTGCGAGCACGGGCGGGGTAATACGCGACAGGACCCGCGGCGCGCGATCCTCGCTCGTTCTCGCGAAAGGGCCTGTGACCTCCCTACACACCCCACGCTCAATGCCGCTTACGGTTCCCCCGAAGGGGCCGTGACGACCCTTCAACATCCCGGTCAGCGTGGCCTTCCCGCAAACTTCCGGTAGAGCGCCCAGGTGATCACGAACGAGACCGTGAACACGAGCCCGGGCACGACGACTCCCCAGAGAATGCTCACGGGACGCGCGACAGCGATGAGCGCCGCGAATGCCGGCGCGAGTATGGCCGCAGGCTCAAACACGAGGCTTCTCCTTCGTTTGAGCGGATCCTTCGCGCTGCCGCCTCTTGTACGATACCCAGGCCACGATCATCCCGATGAGCGACGCGACATAGGCAATCGACATTCCAATGAGAACGGAGAGACCTTCGCTCACTTGACGTCCTCCCATCTCACGATCTTTTCCAGATTCTCGAGATACTCGGTTTGGCGCTTCTCGTATTCCCGAGAGATTGCCTTGAGCTTGGGATCGATCACCCAGAACATGAGCGCCGCGCAAACCACACCCACCCCGAGAACCACTACGCCCACCCAGATTTTGAGAAGGGCCAGCGCGAAACCGATCATTAGAGCCATGTAAGAGAGGGGCGATAGAACGATCGCCATCCAATCCTCGCGTGTCCATTCATCGGCGTCCTCGGCGTTCCACTTGCGCTTGATGAAGGAGGATCGATCGACGGCCCGCTCCGCGACGAGTCCCAGGCGTTCCGCCTCCTTGCGGACCGGGCCCCACCAACCGATCGGACGGGACATAACGTAGTATTTCACCAGGTGACCCATTTTCTCCGGGGGAGTGAGATACGTCGCGGGTATGAAGATGAGCGCGCCGAGCGCCATCAGTATCCAGAACTGCAGGTAGTCGGGTAGCGCCGGGATCACGCCGAACGCGGGGAGCACCCACACGACCAGCCAGCTCAACCCGAGGTTCGCCATCCACGAGACGAGATAACCCCACGAGTTGAACCGCCACCACACGACCTGGAGGATGTTGGGTAGCCAGACACCGGCCGCCATGATCCACAGCGCGAAGATGAGCCACTTGGTGATTTCTTTCATCATGAGGCCGTAGAAGAACGAGCCGACAAGAAGAATAAGGGTCGATATCCTTCCCACCCACACGAGCTCTCGTTCGGTCGCGCGCGGTTTCAAGTAGTGGTGGTAGATGTCGCGTGTAGCATACACGGCGCCAAGGTTCAAATGCGTCGATACAGTGGATAAGTGAATCGCCAGGATCGTGGCGAAGAAAAACCCGAGCATCCCCGCCGGCAAGTAATCGAAGCCGATCCGGTACCATGCCATCTCGTACTGCGACCGGTCGCCGATGCCGGGGAATAGAACGTAGAAAGCCAAGATCGCCGCGGCCCAGAAGGCGTTACGGCTCAAAACGGCTGCGGTCCCCGTCCATATACAATAGGACGCATCGCGAACCGTCCGGGCGGACTGGACACGCTGTGCTTCCGAGTACCAGTCGATCGAGGTTCCCATGCCGAACCCGCCGACGACGGCGATGATCAGCATGGTGAGAAACCATGCGACCGGAAAGTCGCCAGAAAAGAAACCTGTGAACGCAAATGGGTTTAGGCGCCACCCTTCGCCCATTTCCTGAAGGCGGTGAACAATCGTGTCGGGTCCTCCGGCTACGACGATACCCCAGACGCTCACGATGGCGATCCCGATGAACGCGATCACCCCTTGCTGAAAATCCGCCATCACGACGCCCCAGTACCCGGCGGCGAGCACATAGACCGCGCAGACGGCGGAAAAGACGATGAGCCCGATCCATTCGGGCCAGCCAAAGAGGGCCTGGCAGACTCTTCCCATCGCGATCCCGACCCATCCGAGGATGAACATGTTGAGGAACACCATCCACCCCGCCATCCAACCGCGAAGAAGTTCGCTACCGAGGCCGCTAAAACGGATGCTCTGCCATTCGGCCTGGCTGTAAGCGAGGGAGCGACGGAATATACGCGAGCTGACAAACGCGCTGATCGCGCACCAGGCGGGGAAAAACGTGTACCACAGCCCGCGAAAGCCGTGCTGGTACACGACGCCGGCCACCCACATCGGAGTATCCGTCGCGGTGTGTGTGGCGTATACGGATGTGGCGGGGAGCCACCAGGGGAGTCCACGGCCGGCGAGAAAGAAGTCTGACTCGGAACGTTTGCCGAGACGATAGAAAAGTACCCCGCACCCGATCATGAGGAGGAGGTACAGGACCATCCATACCCAGTCGATGACGGCGATCTGCGGCATAAGGTTCTCGCGAGGTTACTCGATCACGATCTCATCGGCGAAGATAAACGCCTGCTCGCCGGCGCCGGGGTGCCATGTCGGATTGACGCCGATGTTTCTCGCAACGATTCTGACGTACCGTGCCTTGCCGTGACGGACCCGCTTCTCGAACTCGCGCATAAAAGAGCCTCCCCTGTCGAGGGGGATCGTATTCGTGATTACGCCAAGCGAAATGAAGTCCTTCCCATCGGTCGAAATCGAATATTCGATGGAAGCGGGAAGGAATATCCACGACCCGTAGTCCTGGAGGAACCCCGTCGAGATCCGGCGGATCATGCGCTGCTTGCCGAGGTCGACGGTCACGCTCAGGTCCACGCCGAGAAACCCTTGCCACTCGGCGAAGGAACTCGTCTCGCCCCGTATGCCGTCGAGGAGTCCGTTGTCGCCGCCGGCGGTGTAGCTGTGATGATACGGGTTCTGGTAGACGATCGTCCGGCGGTAGGGCATTCGGATGTAATCGACCGTTTCGACGGAGCTCGGGTGCATCCCGTCTTTGTACGCGATCGCTCTGAGCGTGGACGTCTTGTCGAGGGTCACGGGGTGCGAGTAGCGCGTCGAGCTCTTCGAAGGCTTCGCGCCGTTCGTCGTGTAGTGGATCTCGGCTCCCGGTGTGTAGCAGTGTATGGTGACCGCCATCGAATCGTAGAACGACCTCGACCCCGCGACGAAGAATGGATTCATGACGAACTGTTCTTCGATGACCGATCCGGGACGATCTTCTTTGCGCGACCCCCATTCCCGATTGGGGCGGTCGCCCATCTCGAAAACGATCTCGCCGCCCCGCACGATATCCGAGTGATTGAGATAGGACCTCGTGTACGGTTCGCCGTTCAAACGCGCCGACTGGATGTACCTTTTGGTCCCGGACACGTTATTCGCGTGGATCGCGAAGGTCTCTCCTTTCCCGACATCGATCACGGCCTTGGCGAAAAGCGGGCTTCCGATCACGTACTGCTCGCTCCCGGGGCATACCGGGTAAAAGCCCATCGCGCTCAGGATGTACCAGGCGGACATCTGCCCGCAGTCCTCGTTGCCGCAGAGACCTTCTCGTCCCGTGCCGTAGAGAGTGGTCGTGATCTCCCTCGCCCTCTCCTGTGTCTTCCAGGGCGCCCCGGCGAAGTTATAGAGGTACGCCACGTGGTGGCTCGGTTCGTTCCCGTGGGCGTACTGGCCGATGAGCCCGCTGATGTCCGGCTGATCTCGTCCTCGAAGCACGGCGGACGCGGTGAAAAGGCTATCCAGGCTGGCGACGAACCTCTCCTCGCCGCCGGTGAAAGCGATCAGGCTTGCGACGTCCTGCGGGACGAAGAACCGGTATTGCCAGGCGGTGGCCTCGGTGAAAGCGACGGTCACTTCGTTGGGGTCGAAGGGGCTGAACCAACCGCCGTCCTTCTTGGGGCGCATGAACCCCGTCGAGGCGTCGTAGAGATTCGCGTAGAACTTGGCGCGCCGGATATACGTCTCGCGGTCGCGCGTCTTTCCGAGAAGTCTCGCCATTTCGGCGATGCACCAGTCGTCGTAGGCGTACTCCAGCGTCTTCGAGACGGACTCGTTTTCCCTGTTGCTCGGGATGTATCCAAGCCGCCGGTAGTGTTCGAGGCCGCGGTGATCGCGCTCGGCGCTCTTCTTCATCGACTCGTACGCTTTTTGCGGGTCGAAGCCCCGGATCCCCTTTACGTAGGCGTCCACGATCACGGGGACCGAGTGGTAGCCGATCATGCAGTTGGTTTCGTTCGCGTGAAGCTCCCACACGGGGAGGAAACCGCCCTCGTCCGCCTTGAGTAGAAGCGTATTGACGAAATCCGCGTCGCGTTCGGGATCGACGATCGTGTAGAGGGGATGGGTCGCCCTGAAGGTGTCCCAGAGCGAAAAGACGGTGTAGACCGGGCGGCCGTCGGAGCGGTGGACGCGTCCGTCGGCGCCCCGGTAGCGTCCATCCACGTCCATATAGAGATTCGGACAGAGCATCGTGTGGTAGAGCGCGGTGTAGAAAACCGTCTTTTCGTCCTCGTCGTTCGTTTCGATCGCAACGCAACCGAGCGCGGTGTTCCAGATCGTCTCCGCATTCTTCCTGACGCCCTCGAAGTCCCAGCCGGGGACCTCTGTCTCCAGATTGTTCCGGGCACCGTTGATACTCACCGCCGAGATGCCGACCTTTACGAGGATCGTTTCGTCTTGATCGGTCGAAAAACTCACGAACCCTCTAACGGTTTTCCCCTTCGCCATTCTGGATCCCGGGTCCGGCGCGTCGTCCGACCCCGTCCCGAACGAGGCGAACGGTTTCGAAAACCGGGCGGCGAAGTACACGCGGTGATCGCGCGCCCACCCCCGTGAGCGTCTGTAACCGATGATCTCGGTGTCGCTCGCGAATCTGATCTTCGAGTCGATCACGCGGTCGCCAAGCCCGTGAACGAGGTCTATAACAACGTGCGCGTTCTCGGACCGGGGGAAGGTGTACCTGTGAAAACCCACCCGTTCGGTGACGGTGAGCTCGGCGCGGATCCCGTAGTCATCGAGAAGAACCGTGTAGTACCCGGGAGAGGCCTTCTCCGTGTCGTGTCGGAAAGCGGAACGGTAGCCGGTCGACGGGTCGGACTCTTCGCCCGCGGTCAATTGCAGGGGTCCCGTTGTGGGCATCAAGAGGATGTCCCCGAGATCCATCGCCCCGGTGCCGCTGAGGTGTGTATGGCTGAACCCGATGATCGTGGGGTTCGAGGAGTGGTACCCCGAGCAGTTCTCCCACCCCGAGGTGCGGGTGTCAGGACTCAGCTGAACCATCCCGAAGGGAAGACAAGCGCCGGGATACGTGTGACCGAACCCGCCGGTGCCGATGAAGGGGTCGGCGTAGTCGTAGAAGGATTTCGTATCGCCGGATACGGGCGTCATACAAAGGACGAGAAGAATCAGGATGATCGCTCGGACGTTGAACATCGCGCTCTTGTGCCGGTTTCGGGCGGCCGAGACGCTCGGAATGACGCGCGCCGCCTCTCCAGGCGGAGGCGCAATTTCCGGCAAGTGTACACGGAAGGCGCGCCGCGGTCAAATAGTAGGATATTTCGATGTCGCGTGGTAGTATCCGGGGACTGTCCATGGAGGTGGGCCGGTTTATCGAATCGCGGACCGGCGTATCGCGCGGGGTGGGGCATGGCCGGGCGTGGTGCGGATCTCGCGAAACGGGCGCGAAAAGGAGATGAGAATGAACGAAGAGGCGGCGAAAACAAGCTCAGCCAAGAGCGGGCTTCCGGCGACGTTCTGGCTTGCGAACGTAATGGAGTTTTTCGAGCGTGGGGCGTACTACGGCTTGAACGCGGTGCTCGCGGTCTACCTCGCGGATCACCTGAAGTTCAGCGTCGAGTCGGTGGGGTTTCTCCAGGGGTTCGTCTACGCGCTCACCTACCTGATGCCGATCGCCGGGGGAGCGCTCGCCGAGCGCCTCGGCTACAGGAGAATGCTCCTCGTGGCCTTTTCGCTTCTCAGCATCGGTTATTTCGCGGCGGGGAACTTTACCGCGTACGGCGTGGTTTTTGTCTCGCTTCTCGTCATGGCGACGGGAAGCGGGCTCTTCAAGCCGATCATCACGGGGACCATCGCCCGAAGCACGACCAAGGAGACGAGCGGGTTTGGTTTCGGCGTGTACTACTGGTGTATCAACGTCGGCGCCTTTATCGCACCCCTGCTCGTGAACGTTCTGAAAGGGCTCAGCTGGCGATACGTCTTTCTCAACTCGGCGGCGTGGTGCGCGCTCATGCTGATCCCGACCGTGTTCTTCTTCAAGGACCCGCAGAAGCCGCAGAGCACCAAGAGCGCCCGCCAGGTGGCCACGGAGGCGCTCATGGTCCTTGGGGACTCCCGGTTCATGCTCATGATCCTCGTCTACTCGTGTTTCTGGATCCTGTACTTCCAGACCTTCGGACCGGCGCTCTGGTTCGTCCGCGACTTTATCAACCGCGATGTGGTGACGCAGTGGATGGCGGGGATCCCGTTGCTCAAGTATTTCGTATTCGACGCGGAGTTCGTCACGATCGTGAACGCCGGCGTCATCATCGCGCTCGTTCTGGTGGTGAGCCGCGTGTGCAAGAACCTCAAAGCCCTGCCTGTGATCGCGGCGGGGATCATCATCGGGACCCTCGGATTCGTGATCCTCGCGTTCAGCCAGGGACCGAGGATGTTCATTCTGGGGATCGCGGTCTTCTCGATCGGCGAGATGACCGCACATCCGAAGTACTACAGCTACGTCGGGCTCGTCGCGCCGAAAGACAACGTGGCCGTGTACATGGGGTACGCGTTTCTCTACGGAGTTGTGGGGAGCCTCTTCGGGAGCAACTTCGGGGCGATCATGTACAACAAGATTCTCACCCCCTTGATCCCCACGCCCGAAGCGCTCCAGTCCGGGGCTCCGCTCGGACCCGAGGTGATCACGGGAATACGGGAGTTCTGGCTCATCTTCGTCGCCCTCGGTGTGGTGTGTGTCGTCGGGATGCTTCTCTACAACCGTTTCTTGGCCGAGGACACGGCGGATACGCGGCGTAAGGCGTGGAAGATCCTGCTCGGCGTCTACGCGTTCTTGGAGACGGCGGGTTGGTTGTTCTTTGTTCGATCGCTTTTTGCCGGCGACGGGATCCAGTGGAAAGCCCTCGTCCAGTCGGTGATCCTGATCGGTCTGGGAGGGGGCGGGATCGTCCTGAGTCTCAAGCGCAGACACGAAAGGGTCTAGCGGCCGCGGGCGAGCGTCGGAGAGCGCCTGCGGTGCCCGGCAAGGGGGACGAAAACGTGAGCATCTCGAGAGACGTCCATAGGCGATCAAATCGGTGGTCCCCGACGCGGAGAGGATCCTGCGCGAGGAGGACGAGCACCAGCTCGAGCTTCTCCGTTTTCTCGACGAAGAGAGGCCCCGCTACACGGGCTCGATCGTACTGGGGTTGAACGACGCGCTCGTCGAGCTCACCGGGGCGCTTGCGGGGTTCACTTTCGCCCTCCAGAACACCAAGCCTATCGCCCTCACCGGATCGATCACGGGGATCGCCGCCGCGCTCTCCGTAAGTTTTTGGGAGTCGAGATGTGAGGTTCGACTGGTGGGATGGTGCGTGCGGGGGCCCAAGCAAGCCCACACCGCATGCCGGCAAGAGCCGTGACGGATCGATCGAATCTGGTCGAATCCTTGGGACTTCTCATGGAAAAATGATTTGTTGGCGGCCGCAGTTTG
>Ga0315275_10000377_pt1 | contig 36834 bp, 33 predicted proteins | sample YL17G03_0_MG_FD_205557 | JGI IMG/M metagenome (GOLD analysis project Ga0315275, IMG submission 205557) | Sediment microbial communities from Yellowstone Lake, YNP, Wyoming, USA - YL17G03_0 | ecosystem: Environmental > Aquatic > Freshwater > Lake > Sediment | place: USA: Wyoming | collected...
AAAATAACCTCCTCGTGGATGAGAAAGGAAAAAAACAGAAAACTGTGAAACTATCAGTCATAATCAGTATAACTATCAGTATTGCGATAATTATTCTCATTTTGTTTTTCACCGTCGATGCAAAAACTCTCGACCAACTGGCACATACACATATCAGATACGAGTTTTTTGTGATAGCGATTTTTCTGAATATCCTTTACTGGATTTTGTGGGGTCTCAGACTTAAGATTTTAGCTAACGCAATTGATAAAAACGTAAACATTGGTTTGTGGGAATCTACAAAGATTGTTATTGCTAATCTATTTCTTGCAGGTATAACTCCCTCGATGGCCGGTGGCGAACCTGTTAGAATCTATCTTCTAAATAAAGACGGCATGAGTTTCGGTGGTGCAACTGCAGCGGTATTTGGTGAGAGATTAATTGACGCTATCTTTCTTTTAGCATTGGTTCCTCTAGGAATTTTTATTTTTAAGGATAAACCTGGTATAGAGGCCTTAAATCTCGGGTTAACAGTTGGTGTCATTGTCTTTATATTGTTGATAATATTGTTTTTGTACGCCATTATTAGACCAGATAAAACAAAATCTTTCTTGATTTATATCAGTAAAAAACTTAGTAGATTTTCTAAGAAAAAAAACAGTGAAATCAAGGTTATTTCCTGGATAAACCACGAGGTAGATAATTTTTCTAGTAGCATGAGGCGTTTTGTTGGTGAACGAAAAAAAGCCTTGCTTTTGGCCAGTGTTGTCACGATCTTGTTTTGGTCTACAGGTTTCTTGATAGCGTCTATGATTCTTTTAGGTCTTGGTCTGCCACCTTTTTTCCTTGAATCATATGCTGCACAAGCTCTATTGATATTAATTATTATGCTGCCTCTTACACCTGGCAGTTCCGGCATTGCTGAGGTGAGTATATTTGTTTTATATGGTGTTCTTTTAACTGACCCTGCATCTTACGCTCTAATTGGTGTTTTCACTATACTCTACAGGTTTATCACCTTCCATATGAACGTTATAGCTGGCGCAATATTCCAATATAGAATCTTCAAATCGATCACCTCATTTTCAATGGATATGATAAAAACTCATGAAGAAAAACCCGAACGCAAATGAGTTTTTCTAAGGCGTCACATTTAAAAATAGTAACGATATTCAGCAAACCCTATGAAAAAGACAGATAAATGCATTTCCTGCGGAAAAGGACTACTACAGCAAGGATCTACAACGTTTACATGCCCAATGTGCGAAGAAATAATTGGAAGATGTTCTGGTTGCAGAGAACAAAGTATAAAGTACACCTGCTCGAAATGCGGATTTACTGGACCATAGGGGGGAACAATAAATGGGCGAGGTAATTGGACTTATCAGAGTTATGCCAGCAAATGTTTTGGAAGACAAAAAACTGGAAAAGATGATAGAAGATATAAAAGCGTTGATTAAACCACCAGCCAAAGTCGGAAGAATAGAAATCAAGAACGTTGCCTTTGGATTGAGAGGATTAGATGTAACTGTTTTGGTTCCTGATGGGGCAGGCGGGATTGACCCAATAGCTGAGTCAATATTAAAAGTTAAGAATGTTGATAGTGCTGAAGTAACAGATGTTGGAAGGATCTAAAAAAATTTTAATTTTCATGTAATTGGAAAATATTCATATCTATAGGTTTCAATAACGTAAACATAACTGTAATTTCTGATGGTGTTTGGGAACTTAACAGAGAGATCTTCCATAATTTGATGTATCTCGCTGATATTTTTAAGGTAAAATTCTAGCTCCAGATCAACATAACCCAAAGTTACATCTCTACCTACAAAATTTGGGTTTAACGCCACGTAATTCATAATCTGAGGAAGTTTTTTAAGGTCTCTTAGAACTATATCAACTTTATACCATCTGTAACCGAGTTTTGTAAAATCTATACTTGTTCTGAACCATTGGATTATCTCAAGATCTATGAGTTTTTTTATTCTATTAGTTACGGTAACTGTTGTTACATCTAGTTTTTTTGCAATATCTGCAGCTGGTAGTCTTGCATTTGGAGCTAGTAGTGTTAAAATTTTTTTATCAAGTTCATCGGTTTCAACTATGGATTGACCTTTCCATGTATCGACTCTTTTTCTTTTGGTTTTTTCCTCAAGTAAAAATGCATTATTGTACATGTCTTCCATATAATAATGTGAGAGTATCTGTGTTGCAAAGTAATCTCTGTATTTAGTCATTGTTTCTTCCCAATAGGGATAGAACTGATTGAGATTCTTTAAAAACATGTATACTACTAGATCGTAACTACCTTCTACATGGTGTATAATTCCTGCATATTTACAATCTTCAAAATAATTGATTATTTCTTTTTTGATTTCTGGTGTTGCGTACTGATATTTGAAGTAGAATCGAAGTATATTATATCCTAGTTTATGGAGATCCATAACGGTATAATATCTTTTTATAACACCCAATTCTTCGAGTCTTTTGATTCTATAAGATACAACGTTTTTAGGGAGACCGACCTTTTTTCCAATCTGTGTAAGAGATTGTCTTGAGTCTAGATCCAACTGGTATAATATTTTTCGGTCTTTAAGGTCTATTTTTTCCATATATTTGTACATTGTTTATTATTCTATATATATTTTTCTATTTTGACCAAATTTCTGATATAAAATTTTATATTGATAAAAATATGATACATTATATATAAATGTTTGATATGCCGCCGGTATCAACAGCGTCCCATTGCTATAAAAAACAGGCGGAGGAGGATGACAAAGAAATGAGAAAAATAATCTTAGCAATTGGAATTATAGCGTTACTAATTGGATTAAGTACAATACCCGCAGGAGCGAGCCCACAATCGGAAATAGAGCAAAAGGCGGCAGGTAATTCCATGACCTTCCGTTTTGCATATGTAGGGACTCGTATTAAAAACCCAGTACTTACATATGAACATGTATCTGGCTTCAAAATACTAAATAGTAGTATATATTCTAATGTTAGAATATCTGGAGAATTTTATGGAAATGGGATACTGAGTAGGCTTTCTCTAATTCTTCATCATAAAGTTTGGTATCCTAATTTTGGTGATCAAGTCACAATAGAAATCGGTAGATTCATAGGACAAATTAAAGAGGTAACATTCTGGGGGGAGCAATGTATACAATTTTTTGGTTGGAATGATAACCTGGGTGGTTTAGGATTTAACGTAACCGCTACAATTTATAATTAAAACCTTTTTTTTCTTTTTTTATTACATTGTAAGTATTTCTTTAGATTTTTTATTGTTTTGTCCAATTTTTTAGTAAAAAGTTTTTAGTTAATTAATATTCACAATATAAAATAAAAATGATGGAATGGGACAAAAATATGAAATTAAAAATCCTGACAATTGTAATAACGCTGATGATACTATGTAGCACTTTACTCGCAACAGCTAAAATAAACAATAACAACACAAAAAATACTGAAAAAGAACATTATTACTCATATAATGAACTAACTGATTTATTAGGCCAGCTTAAACAAGAATATCCCGAAATATTTAATTATTCTTCACTTGGAAAAACCTGGGAAGGAAGAGACATCTGGCTTGTTAAAATATCAGATAATGTATCTATCGATGAGAATGAACCCAAGGTTCTATATACAGGTGGTGTACACGGTGATGAAAAACAGGGATATCAAGCTGTTATATACTCAATAAAATCTTTCGTAGAAAACTACACCCATGTAAATGTTAACGAGTCTTTTACAGAACGTGTTAGAAATGTTGTCAACAACACCGAGTTATTTTTTATGCCAATGGTAAACCCCGATGGTTGTGAAGCATACACTCGTAAAAACGGTCGTCCAAATGATTGTATATTTGGGAAGACTTTATTTCGTGGTGTAGACCTAAATAGGAATAGCGGATATAAATGGGAACTGATTGATAAATATCCCTTTAGATATAGACATAAATTTCCATACCTTGAAAAGACGAATGTAAAATATCCACTTTTTGATTTCAGCTCAACAAGAGGAGAAGGACAATATCGCGGGCCATATCCATTTAGCGAGCCGGAAACAAAGGCTATAAAACAAGTAATAGAAAATCATAGTATAACTATATCAATAGACCACCATGGTGCTGTTGCAGGGGGTGAAATTTTAATTGGCTGGGGATGGACAAAAGATCCTCGCCCAGATGAGTATATTTCTTATCCTATAGCCGAGAACATCTCTAAGATAGCAGGGTATAAAATTGGACGAGCGTATGGAATAGCTCCCATGTTAGGTAGAATCGGTGATTGGGAATACGCTGAACACGGTATTATGTCATTTGGATTGGAATTACCTGATGTAAGAGGCGACAGACCTTTATTAAATATTTTACATCAAAATGGGAATATTCTACCATGGAAAAACACCCCGCTTCTACAAATATGTGAAAACCAAGTCCTTGTAAATCTATATCTTGCTGAAAGAGCAATGACAATGTAAAAGAAATAAAACCTTCTTATTTTTTCTTTTTTGTTAAGCTGCAGTTCCTGGTTTTTTAAGGTGATACGTAAAATTCTTAACAGCCTGAACCCCAATTTCTGTAGGATAATAGATAGGATACGCAGAGTTACTTGTGTCACCATCAATTAATTCAGCTAAGAACATCTTTCTTATGTGCCATTTAACTGTATGATGATTTAGTTGTAGAGCGGTTGCAATCTCAAGCAGATGTTTACCAGGATTGTCATGTAAATAAATCATTATACCCCTGGCGTTTTTATTTCTGAGAATAGCCTCTGCAATAGCCTCTCTTCTTGCTTCTATACCACCTTCAACTAAATAAAAGATCTTCTTTCCTCCAATAACCCTACTTCTCACAAGATTCGTTTGCTCAAGTTTACGTAAATGCCACGCTGCGTTACTAGGTTTTAAAGCAAGCTCCCTAGCTATCTCTCTAAGATGAGAACCGGGATACTCATCTATGTAATGATACAGATTTTTTCTTACCTCAGTATCCAACACATTTTCTGGTGTTACATATTTTATACCACCGAGTGTTAAAAACGTAATAATAGTAGCAATAGCTGCAACAACAACTGCAATAGTTATACCAATTGTATCAAAATTAGGTTTGAGGCTCTCAGCTGCTACAGTTTCTACGATAAAAGACGATGCAAATAAAAGCATAACTAAACCTATTATCAACTTCCTAGATACATGCATGTGTTCATCCCATCTTTCCAATTAACTGCATCCCAGCAGTTAAAAAATTAATCGATTATGAACTTAAATAGTTTACTTATGTGCAAAAAACCCTGTTATCTTGTTATTAACATTTTCAATTCTTACAAAACCAAATCTTTCAAATTGAACTAATTCATCTGTTTTAAGTTGTGAAACTGCCTCTTCAGCATATCCATCAACTGTCTCGAGACTATCAGCGTTATACTCCTCTCCAGTAAATAGAGGATGAGGAACGAAAACGCTCATCTTAATGAATTTATCAGTTGTCCACTGGATTTTTAGTGAATCAGGTATCAGATTATCACCAACGTATTCTGCGGTGACCTCCTTACCCGCCTTAGTTATTTTGACGTTAAAAAGATCTTTTAATCTGAAAACGTCTCCAATTTTTAGTCTTTCTAAGTCTGATTTTTGGATAAAGAATATTTTTCCGGTCTTTACAGTCCTAGTACCAAGAGTATTATCTGGATGTAAACTAATTTGCTTTGTTTTTTCAGGGGCATTTTCAACCTTTAGTTTTACAGGATTCTTCACAAAGAAATATCGTTTAGCAGTCGAATCCACAACCTTTCTGTTGGCTGCCTCTACAAGACCAAAATCAACAGTTGATTCAACCTTAGAAATACCCTGCGACAAAACAAATTGTTTGATGGCTTCTGGTAAAATACCACGTTTTTTTAATCCTCGTAATGTTGGAAGTCGGATATCATCGTAACCCGAAACAGCTCCTTTTTCAATCAAGGGTTTGATCTTTCGTTTAGAGACAGGCATTCCTTGAATTGAGAGACGGGCAAATTCCATAAGATACGGTTTTCTTAATTTCAGCAGTTCAAGTAGCTTAAAATAACATTCATCGCGAAGCTCATATTCCTTTGTTCTGAACGGATGGGTGACACCACTCAAGCTGTCTTCTACCGCACCGGCAAAATCATAGGTCGGCCAAACACGATATTTATCTCCGTGTACTGGGTGTGGCGTTTCAATTATACGAAATAATGTTGGGTCACGCATAGCTGTGTTTGAACAAGCCATATCACCACGTAATCTGAGAATCACATCGTTCGAAGAAGAGAGCATCTCTTTCCAAGCATCCAGGTTTTCTCCAGATGCAACACATCGGCACTCACATTCTTTACCGTGAAAACGATGATCTTTAATTTTATCTGAGCGGCACTCACAGACATAAGCGTCTCCTTGTTTTATCAGTTGTTCAGCAAGCTTGTAATGGGTTTCGAGGTGATCAGAGGTGTTGTACTCTTTATCCCATTTTATTCCAAGCCATTTCAAATCTTCTTTCTGAGCATCATAAAACTCAAGTTGCGCATTCTCAGGGTTTGTATCATCGAATCTCAGAATGAACTTACCCTCGTAGATTTTCGCATACTCGTGATCGATAATAGCTGCCTTTGCATGACCAATATGTAGATACCCATTTGGTTCTGGAGGAAAACGAGTGACAACCTTGCCCTTGACCGCCTCGGGGAGGTCTGGAAGCGAAAAATCTCTCGCTTTCTTTTCTTTTTTAAGAAGTTCAGGAGCGGTTTTTTCCAGTTCAGAAATTTGTTTTTCCAAAGGAATTTTGTTTATCTCCGTTATAACATTATTTACAATAGGCACTATCTCTTTTGGAGAAAATCCTTCTTTTTGCAAAACAGCGATAACCTTTCCAACGACAGCCTTTGAATTTGCTTTTCCGTTAAACTGAACAGCATTTTGAAGGGCGTAGATTCTTGCTGTTTCTTTGATTTTTTCTTTAGACATACTATTTACTTCTCTCTAGAAACCGAATAATCTGCAAGTTCAAAAAGAAGTTGTTTTGCCTCAGATTCTTTCAAAACATTAACCGCCTTTTTTGCTTCGGTACAATAACTCAACGCTGCATTCTTTGCATATTCTATAGAGCCTACTTTTTTGAATATATCAAAAACTTGTCTTATCTCTTGCTCGGTCGCCTTTTCGTTTCCAAATATCTTCTGTAAAAATTTTTTGTCTTCACCAGTTGCATTGTTTAAACAATGAACTGCAATCAATGTTTTTTTACCGTTTCTAATATCATTGCCGATATCTTTCCCCAAGGTTTGCTCATTGCTACTTATATCTAGATAATCATCCCAAATCTGAAAACCAAGGCCCAGACACAATCCATATTCGTTCAAGGCAATTATCTCGTCTTTCGTTCCGCCACCTAGAATAGCTCCAGCCTCCGCAGAGAATTGGAAAAAGACAGCGGTTTTTTTACGAATCATCTCTAGGTATTCATCCTCGGAAACAATCTGTCTTCCCTCAAACTCCATGTCCATTTGTTGTCCTTCGCATATCTCTCTGACGCAATCAACAAGACCAAACTCTACATTCTTAAAAATAGAGCAATCACCGGATGTATTATGCATAGATTCGAAGGCCTTTGTGAAAAGAAGATCACCAGCAATTATTGCAGTTGGTTCACCATATCTTATATGAACTGTTGGTAAATTCCTCCTCAATTTAGATTTATCCATTATGTCATCGTGAACAAGCGTAAAACTATGGATTAACTCAAGTGAAATCGCCAGTGGTACTACTTTTATTACATCGCCCTTAACAGCTTCGCAGGAAATCATCGCCATACACGGTCTAAGTCTCTTACCGCCTGCTAACGGAAGATGTCTCACCGCCTCGTAAAGCTTTTTTGGATGACCCTCTTTTAGGAATTTTTCAAGCTGACCGTTGAAAAAATCCGCTCTTTTCTTTATTTCTAATTTTACATCCATAAATCTACACCAACATCAGCCATCTTAGAAACCTTATCGACTCCAACTAAAAACATGGCAGAGTGAAGTTCCTTAGTAATGGCATCGACCTCAAAAATCGTGGATTCTTTATCTTTAGTCGCAGCTTTTAGCAAAGCATGCGCAATACCAGCACAATTTGCACCCAAAGCTAATGCTTTTGCTGCATCAAGACCATCTCTGATTCCACCAGTGGCAATAATTGGTAGTTTCCATTTGGTAGCCTCTCCAACCTCCAATATAGAAACAGGAGTAGGAATGCCCCAGTCCCAAAACGTTTTACCCTCACGAGCAAGAAGTTTATCCCTTACTATTTTAGCGCGATAATGTTCGATAGCGGAAAAGGAGGTCCCCCCAGCACCGCCCACATCTATTCCCGCAATCTTAGTTTTTGAAAGTCTTTCAGCAACGTCATAAGAAATACCGGCACCCGACTCTTTAACGATGACAGGAATATCAAGGTCTTCTGCCAACTTTTTTATTGCATTGTAGCATCCCTTTGCATTTGTTTCACCCTCAAGTTGAGTTGCCTCTTGCAAAAAATTTAGACACACAACAAATGCATTGGCATCAATCATATCTATCATTTCTTTAGCGTATTCGAGCGTAATTTTATGGCCCCACAGAACGATTTGTGATGCACCTATATTTGCAAAACGAATAGGAATATCAAAATCCTTTATGACCGCATACGTATCTATTAAATCAGAGTTTTCAATAGCGGCTCTTTGAGAACCAACACCCATACCAATTTGATATTTTTCTGCAGCAATTGCAAGGTTTTCATTTATTTTTTTTGCGCTTTTATAACCACCGGTCATACCTGATATAATTAAAGGGAAGTCTAGTTTTTTTCCAAATAATTTTGTGGAAAGATCAACGTCATCCTTGTTTATCTCAGGAAGAGCATTATGTATAAGTTTAACATAATCCCAGTAGTTACGATGAGATGCAATGTTTTTTTCTAACGAAATTCTTACATGCTCATCTTTTCTGCTTTCAGTTTTGTTCATTTTTTACCCCCGTAAACGACCGTGGATTTAGTACTTTTTCCTATCATCACCTGGTATAATCTATTAGGTTTATTACCATTTAGTAAAATCGTATCGATACCCAATTTTGCTATGTTTTTTATTGTTTCAATCTTTCCTTCCATTCCTCCAGTTACATCTGCATGTGAATCCAAGGATGTTCTTAATTTTTCCAGTTGTTCTACCGCCACTGACTCAATTAATTTAGCGTTTTTATCAATCTTTGGATTGGAGGTATACAGACCATCTTCATCTATAACAAATATGACCTTTTCAGGTTTGAAATGCTCGGCCAACAAATGTACGAGAAGATCTCCCGAGCAAATTGAGAACCTTAGCTTTTCATCAAGAACAACATCACCAAAAGTTACAGGAGTAAAACCAGTCGCAATATAATCTTCAAATATAGTATAATCTAGCTTTAAGGGTTTATGGTTATTAAGTTTTAGAACAGAGTGAGGAGAAATTGAAACGGCAGGTATGCCTGCTTTATGCAATGAATCTAAAACAAAAGAATTTAGTTTCTTAACCATCGCACGGGTAAGAGAAAAGCCGTGAAGTTGATCATCATTTTTGTAACCTTGATTCAGATCATATTTTTTTGCAAGAATATGGCCAAATGAACCAGCTCCATGAACTAATATCACTTCTTTGTCTGCACTTTTGATTTCCTTGGCCAACTTATCCATTAAATCTTTTTTAAAAGTGTTCTCTCTTGTTTTGTCCGTTACGACACTCCCGCCAAGTTTTATAATCAACATAAACTGCTGAATAAACTATTCTCTAAAAAGGATTTTCATGAGATGTTTGGTGTTCTATTCTCTAAGAGTCATCAAGTTTTTATCTTTATTTTGTTCGTGTATAAGCCAAAGAGCGATGGGCATACCACTATTAGGAGACTGCATAACTGTCTTAGTAAATTTTGATATCTCTTCCTTTGAGTGTTTATCGCAGCAGTCTTCACATACAAAGTGTTTATCTTCGAAAACCAACCCGAGAGGGTTATCATTTAGTGAAATTATTCGGTTGCATATGGTACAAATCTTTTCAGTTATTGTACCACCTCCATATGAGTGTTCAAATCTGATATCTGAAACTTGCTTATAAATGCAACCGTTATTATTTGATGAACAAATAAAATATTTTATAATATGCTTATCCATTACACTGAACGGTGGATTAAGTTCTGATGGCGAGAGAAGCTGATAAATTAGTTGATAGTAAAGATGCAGTAAAATTTAGTGGCAAACCAAAAATTGCCTACTTTTCAATGGAAATCGGGATAGATGAAAATATCCCAACCTACAGTGGCGGTCTCGGCATCCTTGCAGGAGATACAATTAAATCATGCGCCGATCTAAATGTACCTGTCGTAGGTGTTACCCTTCTCTCAGAAAATGGATATTTCTATCAAAAAATAGATGAAAATGGCAATCAGATTGAACTCCCGATACGCTTTGCTGTTTCGGATCTACTCAAATTACTTCCGGCTACCACCTGTGTAAACATAGAAAACAGGGAAGTAAAAATCCATGTTTGGTATTACCAAGTCACTGGCGTCGGTGGATACATAGTGCCTGTTTTTTTCCTTGATACAAATGTAGAAGAGAATAGCCCCTGGGATAGAGAACTAACGAAGTATCTTTATGGTGGCGATATTAAATATCGTCTTGCGCAAGAGATAGTTCTTGGCATCGGTGGCGTTAGAATGTTACGTGCTCTTGGGTATACAACGATAGACAAGTACCACATGAACGAAGGACACGCCGCCCTCGGCACTCTTGAACTTTATAATCAATATAATGACGTTGAAAAGGTACGTGAGCAATGCGTATTTACCACACACACCCCTGTTGAAGCAGGTCACGACCAATTTGATCTTTCCTTTGCAAAACCAATGCTCGGAAGTACACTTCCGGAGTTTATTCTAAATGATGTCACATTTGAAAATAAACTAAATATGACTAGACTTGCGCTATTTTTCAGTCACTACGTTAATGGAGTGGCAAAGAGGCATGGTGAAGTTTCTAGAATGATGTTCCCCGGATATTCAATCGATTCTATTACAAATGGTGTTCATTCGACTACCTGGGTTTCTGAACCATTTAAAAGACTTTTTGATAAACATATGCCGGGTTGGCATTCAGACCCATATATACTCAGATCCGCATTCAGCATAGAAAAGAAAGAGATATGGAATGCACACATGGATGCAAAGAAAGAACTGATAAACTTCGTCAACAAAAAGTACAACATTGGGATGAATTACGATGATTTTACTATAGGATTCGCAAGGAGACAAACTGCTTACAAAAGACCAGACCTTCTAATATCAGATCCTGAGAGGCTGAAAAAAATAGCAGACAAAGTAGGATCCATACAAATTATATACGCTGGAAAAGCACATCCAAAAGACCAATCTGGTAAAGACGCAATAAAACATATATTTAATGCAATGAAAACAATCGATGGAAAAGTGAAAATTACATTTATTCATAATTACGACATGGCGATTGGAAAAATGATGACTTCAGGTGTCGATCTATGGTTAAACACACCAAGAAGGCCTCAAGAAGCATCTGGAACATCTGGTATGAAAGCCGCACACAACGGAGTACCACAATTTAGCACGCTTGATGGATGGTGGCTAGAGGGTTGCATCGAAAACATCACTGGATGGGCGATTGGTTCAGAGAAAATGAAAGAGGAAGCATCAGACGATGACATCGATAGGTACGATTTGTACGACAAACTCGAAAATACGATTATACACAAGTTTTATTGCGACAGGGATAATTGGATCAGAACAATGAGAAGTTGTATAGCAATTAACGCTTCGTTCTTTAATACAAACCGTATGATTCAACAATACGTTCTAAACGCGTATTTTAGGTGATTCAAAGATTTTTTCGTATTTTGGTAAAATCTCTTGTATGTCTTCCACCCACGCGCGAAGTATTTCTGCTACGCTCCACGCCTGAGATACACATCCTCTTGGGACATAGATGGGGTCACCGTCAAAGATTTCATAAATCGAACCATCCCAATCATCGCCAAATATGTTAAGCATTGGTTTTAAGAAATTCTGATACGCGTATTCTCTCCAATATTGATCATATTTTTTTACTTTAACGAACGCTTTGATATATGGTCCCAACAACCATGGCCATACAGTTCCATTGTGATAGGCAATATCTTTGTTATAATCACCTAGATATGTGCCTTTGTATCCTGGATTGTTTGGTGACAGAGTTCTAATTCCAAAAATAGTTAGCAAGTTTTCTTGAATATCATTAATAATTTTTTCCTGAAAAGTTCTGTTAATCATTGTAAAATCCAAAGAAATTAAAAAGATTTGATTTGGTCTCAACGACGTATCTTTTGTATCAATCACATCGTATTGTTTTTTAAATTGATTAGTAAAACTTTCTTTCACTTTTTTAGACAGGTCGTAATATACATCATCCTTTTTTGATAACTGAGCAAGATCACTCATTATCCTGAGGGCATTATACCACAAAGCCTGAATTTCAATCGCTTTTCTCGTCCTTGGGGTTGGATAGTAATTATCAATTTTTACATCCATCCATGTAAGTCCAGGATCATGACTTATTAGAAAATCATCATCCATATGAATGCCAAAATCTGTCCCATTTGTGTAGCCGTCAATGATAGATTGTAGTGTTCCCCATATCTCCTTCAAGAATTTCTGATCATTTGTATATTTCAGATATTGGTAGACTCGATCTATGTACCATAAAGATGCATCCACAGTGTTATACACTGCTTTTGAATCTCTATCCATAAAGGTGTTTGGAATAAGCCCTTTTCTGCAGTACTTGCTGAAACTTAGGAGTATCTGCTTTGCATCATCAAATCTACCTGTAACAAGAGTTAACCCGGGCAATGCAATCAGTGTGTCTCTACCCCACTCCCCAAACCAGTGGTAACCAGCTATCACAGATTTACCCTGCCCTTTTTTTACAATAAAGTTATCAGATGATAAAACGAGACTTTCAAACTTTTTAGGGAGTTTTGATTTCTCCAGAAGGTCTTTTTTCCTTTGCACTTCACTTTCGTAAATCTTTGAAGGGGTAAAATCGATTTTATCTTCAAGGGTAAAAATGATATAATATTCGGTAGGTCCATTGATAGTTTTTCTGAACCTACCAATGTGAATATTATTGTCTATCCATGCTTCATTTCTCTCACGATCATCTTCGTAAAAAAGTTCTTCCCAGTAGTATAAAGGTTGGAAGGTTGAATCTTTGTGAAGTATTATTTTTAAACTTTTATCGATGTTGTTTGGCCTTACACAAATTCCGTCGCCAAAAGCATATTGTCGAAACGCCAGATATCTCTGCCTATTTACATCATAAAAATGTCTAGAATTTATAAATGGATTATGCAACATCGTAAGAGGTTTGTTTGTTTTTACTTGATATCTTAAAATTGTGGTATCTTTTTCATATTCCATAAAAACAGTTTTTTTGATTTCTGCATCTTCTATTTTGTAAGTAAAAGAGGGAAAAAAATCAAAACTAAAATCGTTTCTAATGTCTTTCAAATTGTATGATCTATCGTCGATTTGAACTTGATCAAAAACGTTTGATACGAAAACCCATCTTTCAGTTGGTGGGTTTAAACTTGAGACCAAAAGGCCATGAAACTTACGAGTATTTGTATTTTGATAAGTTAGCGAGGCGTAGCCGCCAAGGCCATTTGTCACGATCCATTCTCGCATAGCTCACCTAGCAAATTCTTTGTAGATATCGAGTAATCTCTTAGTAATTATATCCCAGCTGAATGTTTCAATAACCCTCTGACGCGCAATCTCGCCCATCCTTTTTCCCTTGTCTTCCAATTGTAAGATTTGCTTTATACCCCATGCTATATCGTTTGGTTCAAATGGGTTTATATGAATCCCACATTGTTTCTCACCGGTTGGTATGATCTGCTCACGGAAACCGCTTGTTCCTCTTGCGCCCACCACAGTTGGTTTTGCCATTGACATTGACTCCGTACAAACGATACCAAACGGCTCGTAAAGTGAAGGCAATATTACACAGTCAGAAGCAGCATAATGCAAAATACGTTCTTCTTCATTGATGAATTCTGTTCTAAAAATAACTTTATTTTGTATTCCAAGTTTTTCTACTAATGACCTTAGAGTCCATTCTATATCCCCAACACCAAGAATTAAAAGTTTTGTATTCGGAAATTCCTCAAGTACTTTCGGCATCGCTTTTACAAGATTATCAATACCTTTAACTGTCACAAGACGTCCAACAAAAAACAACATATTTTCATTATCATTGATTCCGTATCCTCTTCTAAGTTGCATTTTTTGTTCGTAAGATATTCTGTCTGGATCGTATTTGGCAGGGTCAACACCATTCCAACAAACACGTATCTTGTTTGGTGGAAAACCTAGTTTTTGTAATTCATCACTCATTGCATTAGACACAGTTATCACACAATCTGCTACTTGACCTCCCTCAAATTCAATGTCCTTTATAGTATGAGATCCTCGCCCTACAGATCTGCCAACCTCTGTCGAATGAACATGAAACATCAAAGGAATATCTAGTTCCTTTTTAACAATCATTCCGCCCATTATGCCCAGCCAATCATGAGCTTCCATTATGTCAAAATGTCTGCTTTCTTTTCTTACAAGAAAATTGACAAGCTGAGATGCTGATATATCATTGTAGCTCACAACATCTGCAAAAAACTTGAAATACGGCCCCCATGAACGGAGTTCGTGCTCAGCAAAAAGATGAAAAATAGAGGACAAATCGAGAGTTTTTGGTCTGTATACATCAATTCCATTCCATTTTTCATAGGTTGGAAGAGCATTGTCTCTGTTCAATGAAAACACTGTAACTTCGTTTCCTAAAGAGGTCTGTTTTTGAGTGACTTCAGTTACAAAGGTACCAAGACCACCGTAGATAACTGGTGGAAACTCCCAGGAAAAATGCACAATCTTCAAATTAAATCTCTCCTCATCAAATTTTAATCTATTTTATGCTTCAAATCCTGTAATATATTCATATAGTTAATGAATCCTTCGTAAGGACCATCGTAAGGACTGAAATATGCATGAACATCACCATCTTGCAAGCCTTTAGTTGAAACGTAATAAAGATGATCAGATGTTTGAAGTCTACGCCAAGTAGCTAATAGCTCTTTATCGCCCTTCAGTCTCAGTTTTTTACCAATATTTTTTAATTCATTAAAACAGGCTCTCTGCATGTCATTTCCAAGCCATGTGGATACATCACGATCTTCGTCAGCCCATGAAATTGCCCAAGGAACATCGATCTCGCCAACCGGTTCGTATCGCTCTACTGCTTCGCCTACTGTGACAAAATCCATATGCTTATGCTTTAGTATTTCTCCAGGTAAATGACCTAGAAAATCAAAGATACCGGTTTCAGACCAATGGTGTTCCCCAAAGGTTTCGTAATCCATAAATAAATTCACAAGGTTGCCCTGGCAACAAGACATCCAATTAGCGTATTTGTCAGCTGTCAATGGATGCCCTGGCCAAAATTTAGCTGAAAATCTGAAGCCAACGTCATCACTAAGAGTGTAATTTCTGAGCAAAACTTTGATATCGGTATTAACAGGTTTATACAAATAGTTAGGTGAACGCCACTGAAGGACCTTTTCCGTGCCCTCCGTTATTATTCCCTTGTATCCCATCTCTGCAACTTTTTTGGCAATTCTGTTATCGTAGATTGCTTCGGTATTTCGAAAGACCTTGGGTTTGTAGTTGAACGTTTTTTTAATCATTTGACGATGCATTTTGACTTGTTCTTCAAATTCATCCATCTCATCATATAATGCTGATAGAGAGTGGTAGTATGTTTCTTCAATCATGTCCACTGCACCGGTTTTGAAAAGCTCCTTGAAACTGTCTATAATCTCAGGCACGTATCTCTCACAATATTCGACAAATGTCCCGGTTAGACTAAACGATACTCGAAACTTACAATCAAATTTATTGATCAAATCTAACAATAAATTGTTCGTTGGAAGATAACATTTCCTTGCCACTTTTGAAAATATTTCATAGTTCAACTTATCATTGAAATAGGAATAGGGATTGTTGTTGTTTCCAATGCTAAAAACTGAAAAATGATTCAACCTCATCGGTTGGTGAACCTCGAAGTAAAGGCATACTGATGTCATACGTTATTAAACTCCCCTATACACATCGATTGTTTTGTCAGCGACACGATCCCAGGTAAACAATTGAATTTCACGCTTACCTTGTTGAGCAAGTGTCCTGCGTAAAGGGTCATATCTAAGAAGGGATATAATTTTGTTTGCCATCTCATCTGTATCCCAAAAATCAACTTTTAAACAGTTATCAAAAGCCTCAGAAAAGCCAGCCGTCTTAGATGCAATTGTAGGAGTACCAGCAGAAATTGCCTCGAGAGCACTGATACCAAAAGGCTCACTTACTGAAGGCATAACATAAATGCTAGAAATGCTGTAGATGTGTTTAACCTCATCATCAGTTAATCGCCCAGTAAAAATAACTCGATCAGAAATGCCTAGATGAACCGCTTCATCAATCAAACGTGGGAGCATGTCACCAGCACCAGCAACAACAAACCTAGCATCGGGTTCGAAATCCTTTACCTTTCTTGCTGCACGTAAGAAAAATTCAGCTCCCTTTTGAATTGTAAGTCTGCCTAAGAATAAAACAATTTCCTGCTTGTGCCCCTCAGCAATTGGATAAACAGCGTTGTGGATAACTCTGACCTTATCTGGATTAATACCATATTTTTCAACAATGACGCGCTTTGTGAAATCGCTGACAGCAATTATATGATCAGCTTTATTCATCCCCTCTCGTTCGATATCGATAAACCACTGATTTGGATAAAGCCAAGCAGAGCGATCATATTCCGTTGAATGGACGGTAAAAACAAGAGGCGTACCTGTTTTCTCCTTTAAAGTTACACCCGCCTTAACTGTAAGCCAATCATGACAATGAATTGCATCATATCTGCCATTCTTTTTTATGTTCTCCATAACCTTTGCAACAACAATATCATTGTATCTATAAACCGCATCGAAAAACTTACCACCGATCTCTTTAGCATCTGGATGATCGTAGGGGAATATCTCTGTCTCTCCAACCTCGATTATTCTTAGATTTGGATCCTCACTTCTAGTTTTTTGCTTGGTTTTAGGCATGAAAAAATCTACTTTTACACCTTTGCCAGCTAGGCTTCTGGTAAGTCCATAACAATGAGTAGCTAGACCGCCTGCTTTAAACGGCGGATATTCCCAGCCAATCATTGCTATTTTCATTTTAGACTATACACTCCTCGGATTGTATACTAGTTGTATCTCAATTTACACTAGATTTGGTCGGAATACGACCAGGGTTTATGACGTTTCCCCTTTGTTTTGTTAATTATCTAAATCAACTTTATTTCAGACTAAATCGACTTTTTTCATCAATAAAGATTTTATCTTCTTTTGCTAACCATCCAAGAGCCAAATAAATTTCATTATCATCAAGATCTGAAAGTCTTTTAATCGAGGCAAAATCAACCTTGTTCCAAATTTCAATTATTTTCCAAATTCTACCAGCATTAGGCCCAATCTCAGGAACTAGATTCGTATTATCGAGTTTGAAGCGATCTTCATTTTCTCTAAAAATTTTATTTTCTCTAGCAAGCCAGCCCACTGCAGAATTGAAATCATTTTCATTTAAATTAGCAATTTGGATGATTTCATCTTTGCCCAGGCAACCTCTCCCATTTAATACCGACCATAGTTTACCTGCATTCTCACCAAATTTAGTTGTTAAATCTTTCACAAGTGTCCTCACTTCAACGTCTCCTCCACATAGAAACTACACTACCCTAAATAAATAATTATATTATAAGTTTATCTAAAAAGTTAGTCAAAAAAATAAGAAATTTCATGTCAACATAATTACGCAACGAATCAACAAGTTCAATAGCGATATTCTGAATTTTGTTTCACTTGACAAAAAATTAAACCATTAAAAATCTCAATATGTTACAATTTTTTGAATTTAAAAAATGACGGGCTTGAGGGGATTCGGACCCCTGGCCAATCGGTTAAGAGCCGATTGCTCTACCTAGCTGAGCTACAAGCCCAAAACAAAGAAAGTAGAATGCCGAAAAAACATTAGAGATATTAATCTTTTTCTTCTGACTTTTTTGCCTTTTTTTTACTTTTTGGCTTCGACTTCGATTTCGGTTTCTTTTCCTGTCCTTCGGCCATTGCGGACGCATCTGATGGTTCTTCAGACGGAGATTCTTCGGTTTTTGTAAGTTCAATTGATGATTCTTTAGTCACAGGTACTTCAGCTTTTGAGATATATTTTGCATTAATCTCATCTGTTATGTATACATCTTTGCCGGCATGATAAATCTTTAAACCGCCCTGTCTTGCCTTTTTACCATCTATCTTCAAAATGAGTGGTTCTTCTGTTCTAGTTTTTCCTGCTTCTATCGCTTTTTCGACACTGCCGCTGAGGTGCACTTTTTTTCGATCTATAGGGTGTAAGCCACCTTCCAGAATTATGTCAACTTCTTCTTCTGTCACAGGATAATAAAACTCATCTAAATCAGCGATAGGAAGATCATCGGGACTTACGTCTATAGTATGTCCATAAGTTGCTCTTATCATGCCTCCATCGATCTGGTATCTGCCTCTGGGGTCAGTAGCTACAAGAGCCTCAATATGATGAACGCGCAGCCAACTAAAACCAGATCTACCAGTACCAATTGCATCAATCAGAGAGGATATATCAACCCACCCTTTTCCATCCATCATTAGTCCAAGTTTTTCAGGGAAATGACGGAGCGCACCTGCCAAAATGCGACTCAGGGAATTTAGTTCATTCTCATTCATTAGGAATTTTCCTTTTTTATCGCAGATAGAACAGGCTTCTCCACGATAAAACCCGTGTTCACTACATTCAGATAACATGTTTTCATGCCCGTAATCCAAACATCAAGTATAAATTTTTGTACTATTTCCGTATTACAGGTTTGGTGACTCATTGGAAAAAGAAGAACTTAAAAAATTAGCTGCAGAAAAAGCAGTAGAGCGTATAGAGGACGAAATGACCGTTGGTCTTGGCACCGGTTCTACAGTTGAATACGCTCTAAAAAAACTTGGAAAGCTAGTGAGAGACGAGGGACTTAAAATAAAAGGCATTCCCACATCGGTTCATACTCAAAGAATGGCGAAAGAGGAAAAAATACCTCTGACAACTCTTGAAGAGCATCCCGTCATAGATATTGCAATAGATGGTGCAGATGAAGTCGATCCAAATCTGAATCTCATAAAAGGTGGCGGTGGAGCTTTAGCTCGTGAAAAAATCATTGCATTTCATTCAAACATACTCATAATTGTGGTTGATGATTCGAAAATCGTAAAAGCATTGGGAATTGATTTTCCATTACCTGTAGAAGTTGTAAAATTTGGATGGACATCTACAAAGGCATCCCTGGAGGAGTTTGGCTGTAACGTCGAATTGAGAAAGGTCATGGGAAATGAGCCATTTATTACCGATAATTCGAATTACATCTTGGACTGTGAATTTGATAGAATAGAGAACTCTGAAGCACTTGAGAAAGAGATAAACAATATCCCGGGCGTTGTGGAGAACGGTTTATTTATCGGTTTAGTAGATGAAGTGATAGTTGGCGGTAAGCAGGGTATTTTAACCCTCGGTAAAGAGTCTGTTGCTTAAACATGGTTAAAGTAGCTGAAAAGATTAAAAATACCAGAGAGAAAATTAATGCTCTCGATTTTGATGCTCATTGGTATAGACGTGCATTTCATGCGTTTGGAGCATCTCTGATATTTTATTACATGTTACCAGATGTAGACTGGGTCAATTTTTTGAAAATATGGGTTCCATTTTTTATTGTTTTATTTGCAATTATTTTAGAGATTTTGAGGTTGAAAGGCAAGGTTAGTAAAGATCATTTTTTTGGACTTAGGATGTACGAAGAAAAGAGGATTGGAAGTTATGTGTTCTTTGCAGTTGGTATTCTTATTTTATTCGAATTTTTCCCGCAGCAAATAGCGATACCGTGCATCCTATGCGCATGTCTTGGAGATCCAGTCATAGGTGAATTAAGACACCGTTTTGGAATGAGACACGTTTATGTTTTTGGTTTCTTACTGTGCATGTTTTTCTTCGTGATTGCTTGGTACAAATCAGACGTTAAATTGATGCTACTTGCTTCTGTTATCGGTGGCGTTGGCGCTGTTGTTGGTGAGACTAAGAAATTCCAGTGGTTAGACGATGATTTTATGATCCAAATAGTTCCAGCATTTTTGTTGTTGATCGTATGGATTAGCGCCCAACATTTTGGATTCGGTTTACCTGGTCCAATAATTCATCCTTTAGAGATGCCTTGGTGAATATATGGATAGAAAAGAATATTTGAAAACAGATTACAAGAATCTGAAAGTCATTAAAACGGAGATACTTTTTACTCCGTTACTGATAATCTTCCCTTTGATTATTGCTGGTTCTTTGATAAGCGACTGGTATCTAAGAGGTTACGTTCAGGGTAATTCATCAGCTTTTGAGGGTGAACTGATTCTTGGAATCATTATTTTGATTGGCAATATCCTTTTTGATATACCTTTCATTAAATCACTGACTCACTACAAAAGAAAATAATGAATTATTTATTAACACATTCAGTGAACTAAAACAAAATTATTGCTTCTTTTTCGTAGACTTTTTCCGTCTTACGAGATGCCGATAGATAAAATAGAAACAACCTATGACAAGAAGAACAACGACAACAATGGAGAGCTCATCTACATACTGAGTGACCTCATGCCAATGTTGACCTAACAAATATCCGAGATAGGCTAGGAAGGTATTCCATATTGTTGCCCCAACAATTGTATAAAAAGAGAACTTTTTTATGTCCATTTTCCCAACGCCGGCAACGAGAGAAATAAGGTGCCGTACAACAGGAACAAGTCTGCTCACAAAGATCGTCAGTTCTCCTCTTCTTGAGAACCAGGATACCGTTTTTTTCAAATCTTCTTCGTCTATGAGAAAATACTTACCATAGGATAGAACAAGAGTATATCCCCATCTCTTTCCGATATAGTAAGATAACAGAGATCCAACAATGCTACCCAAAGAGCTACAGACGACAATCAATACGAGACTAAATTGTCCTTGCGAGGCAAGGAATCCTGCGAAAGGCATGACGAGTTCAGATGGCACTGGAAAGACCATGCTTTCAAGCACCATCATAAAAAAAATGCCAACGTACCCAAGTGAGGATATTATCGAAAGGATTAAGGTTCCTATTGTTACAAAGAACTCTGATATAATTGACACAACACACCAAAGAAAAATCAGATATTTATACTTCTTTATTTTTTCCTATAGAAAATTAGAGACGCTATTTGAACCACTTGGAAGCATAAATGGTTGGCAAAATACAAAAACTTGCGATAACTGAAAACAGATATAATAAAATCACAATAATACTGAATTGATGAAGTACTGGGATATTTACTGCAAAGGTTGCTAGTAACGCAACCATCGTAGTAGATGATGCTGTCACAATTGACCAGCCGCTGGTTTCCATGGTTTTTTTAAGCGCATCAATTTTTGAAAGACCTTTTGCTCTTTCTTCCTTTATTCGCTGCATAGTAACAATACCATAATCTATTCCTGTACTCACGATAATTGCTGCAACTGTAACATTGATCACGGAGAGCGGAATGTCTAACACAACCAGCGACCCAGGCTCCCAAGCAAGCACAAAGAGAACCGGTATGAGTGACAAAAATCCGATTTTTGTAGAACCAAATGCTATAATTAAGCATGCGAAAATCAGTAAAAGTTCGGTAAACATAGATGATAACTGCGTACTCATGATCTGCTTATTCACTTCAACACTGACAACGTCCTGACCTGCAAGTTGAGACACGCGTCCATTATGAGGTATAACTGTATGTGATACTATAGCATTTATCTTATCTACTAAAACTTCCAACTGCTCGACAGTCGTTTGAACAGGGAACGAAACAACAACAATTGTTTTTGAATAATCATCATTTACTATTCCATTTTCAGCAATTTTCTGGAATATAACTTCTTCAACAACACCTGTTAATTTTTTAAAAAACTCCAAAATTTTTACATTATCTAAAACTTCGTTCACCTTTTTTAGTTCATCAGCTATAGAATAAGCTGATCCACCAGCGTTTCTTATTTCAACTTCCATAGAGTAGATAGCATCTATCGTCTCAGGATAAGTGAGACCTTTACTATCGGTCTCAATGAGCAAGGCATTAAAATTCGTGCCTTTCCCAAACTTTTGAGAATATTCGAGTAGTTTCTCCACTTCAGGAATTCCCTTTGGAGCCATCTCCATGTAGTTTACGTCTGTTTTGACTTGAGGGAGAACAATCAATGAAAGGACGACGAAAAAGCATCCAATCGCAAACAATCGTTTTCTTTGATTAACAACGAAATGCGCAAATCGTTTCCATTTATGACTTTCTTCATGCTTTTCAAACTTCAAAATTACACAAAGACATGGAACAAGAATTGTTGCTGAGAGGAAAACAAAAGCAGCACCAAGTAAACAGACAAAACCGAAGTCAACCATGGATGGCATATTGGAAGTCATAAGAGATCCGAAACCGATCATGGTCGCAATTGCACACATGAGCACTGCTTTCCCAGTATGCCTTAGAGTACGTTCCACACGTTCCGTTTTATCCTGTGTCGTACATTCTTCAACAAAGCGACTCGCGTAATAAACAGAGTAGTCATCACCAAGACCTATAAGCAACGCAACAGCAGCGATGCTAAGAATTGTTAACCCTGGTTGCACGATACCTAGAACTCCAAATGTCAACACAAGGGAGTACCCAAGTGGCAGAAAAGCGATTATATAACTCTTAACATTTCTGTGGAAAAAGTATATATTAATTGCAACAAACAACAGAGCTAATGCAAAAACAATACTAAGAGATTGGAAGGTTTGTTCTCGCATTGCTTTTTGTACCGCAACATTACCAGTTACCGTCATTTCAGAATAAGTGGTCCCTCTATGATCTACGGCGTCCTTGGTTCGAACTAGTATTTCATCAAAGTTTGCACTGTCTGCTAATTGAATGACGATTACGGCGTCCGTATATGTGTTTATATAAAGAATACCTTCCATTTCTAGTATAGTAATTCGTGACATATAACTGTAGATAAGATTCTTATCCGTAGGAATCTCCTTTCGCCCTGTTCCACCCATTATATCCCCGGGTATCTCTGGTTTGGCGTTTTCATCTTTTATAAGATTGGCCAAACTCTGAACAGAGTAAATTCCATCTGTTTCTCCCTTGTCATCATACTTATCTAACTTAGAAGTAACATCATCCATTTCAAGTAAAACACGTGGATCACGGATATCATCTGCTTTGACATAAATGATTATAGAAGATTTGATATCGAATTCCTGATATATTTTTTTCAATAGTTGTACGCTTGGGTCGTCCCTTGGCAAAAATGTAGAAAGATCAGATTGCATGTATACATTTTTTATATTAATACCAACAAGAATGGTAATTATAGTAAACACTAGAAGGACCGTTTTTGGTCGTTTAACTAACAGTTTTGCCAATGGTCTTATGTTCATATCTCATCTGCCTTTTCTTCGTAGATTGTTATTCTTACAGGCCTAGCATTTACGCCTCTATCATAATTGCCAGCAAGACTTGCAAGTTTGTTTAGTCTGTATTCTATTTCACTTGCATACTGTTTCAAAAGTTTTACGGGAGAAATTGGGTAATACATATAAGGGTTTTTCCCTATGCTGTCATTTTTAATTTTTTTTCTATAAATCAATCCTTTATCATACATTTCAGATAAAGTTTCTCGAACGGTACTGGGATGGAGGTGCGTTCCTCTTATGATTTGTTCACTTTTTGCTCCATTTTTTCTTAATAGGTACAAATAAATGCGCGATCTAGCTCTAGACTCGAGTATATCATGAATTGCTTTCTCTATGCTTTTATCTCGGTTATTTCCTATCTTTCGCATTAATTTTGCACCAATTTTATTTAATTTTTTTAATAATAAGGTTGGTTTACGAGTTTAAATAGTTTTCTATTTTGTCGCCTGAGAAACGACAAAATGTTATATCGGAATAAAGACGACAAAATTCTTTATGAATTTAAGGAATTTTAATCTAATTTACTTCATATAGCTCCAAAAAATTTTAGTATTTTCTACATTACTTAATACATGATGGCAAAATTTGTGAGGAGACCACAATAAAAGTATAATTTAGATACCGCAGGTGCATCTAATTCCTATCTCTACGCGTATTGGTAATTTTATTCCTTAGATTATGCACTATTTTCTAGATTAATTAGAAAAGATTACATTTGTAGAGTAAACTTTAAATATTAATATAAAGACTTATATATATTACAAACAACATATTTAAAGGAGTTAAAATTACGTATTGGGGGAAAAATATGAGTAAAATAAAGAAGATAAATGCAATTATAGCATTATCCCTGGTAATTATACTGCTGTCATCAAGCTTTTCAGTTGCTGACACTCCCGGTTCAGAAAATGATAGCCAACAAGGATATGCTACAGATACCGCTGATCAAATTAAAGCGATAAGTATAGATGTAAAGGTTAAAAAAATAAACGAGCTGAGCTCAGAAAATAACGAGTGGTTTGATGAAATTAGTGTTTTAGTAAATGATGTTGTGAGAGTAAAAGTGACAGTAAGCAACATAATAAAACACGACTTGGTTGATATAACAGTAATAAATAGATTGCCATCTTCTGATTATTTCACTTTTTTAAGCAGCCCAACTTTTGAAGAAGAAATGTTTGATGATAACGTCCTCACGTGGAAAATTAGCGAATTGAAGTCTGGTGAAAAAGTATCTTTTGAATTTGATATGGAAGCAGTTCGCGACACTGATATTAATGGTGTTATGAACTACGCAAACGCATCTGGATTCATAGATCCTATATATTATGTAGAAATTGACCATCTGGAATGGCAATTACAAAGCAAAAAACTAGAGTTAAATTCTGTAATGGCGAAGTTAAATGAAAACCATGGAAGACTAACCTCTCTAATCCAGGATATCGAAGGCTTAATTCAACAAAAAGAAGCAACCGAGCAGAACATAGTACAATTAAACAACCAAATAGCTACAAAAGAAGCAGAGAAGATACAAAAAGAGATTGAATTAGAAGCAATAAGTAGCGAATTACAAAACTTAGTAAATGACAAAATTACAAAAGAAAACGAACTAACAAACATACAAACAGCAATGAGCACAGTCCAAGTGAAGCTAGAAACAAAAATCAATGAAATAACACAGATAAACAAGGAACTAGAAAACGAACAACAAATACTAACAGCACTACAACAACAACTCACACAAGCATTACAACGTCTAGAAAACGAAAACCAAGAAATACAAACCGTAGAAAACGAAATAACCGAACTAACAAACCAAATAAACGAACTTACTAACCAACAAAACCTCATACAACAAGAGATTACACAAATAACTAGCCTCATAACAATAAAAGAGGAAGAACTAACAAATATACAAGACCAAATAGGCACAAAAGAAGATGAGATTAATAATCAAATCTATAGAATCACTCAACTAAGTGAAGAATTAGCCAAAGAACAAAAAGGACTAACGGAATTGAAAAATAATCTTGCTTTATTGACGTTAAACCCTAGAGGAAAAGAAAACGAAATAGACCTTTTGAAAAATCAAATACAGACTAAAGAAGTTTTTATACAACAGAAGACAGAAGAAATTGGATTAGAAAAGAGTAAATTAAACGAAAATATCAATGAACTTAATAATTTGGTCGATCAAAGAGACCTAAAAGAAAAAGAAATCACACAAATAAAAAGCCAAATAACAACAAAAGAAACAGAACTAACACAGATACAAAGCCAAATAAATACAAAACAAGACGAACTAACTAGCAAACAAAGCCATCTAAATCAACTAAAAACAGAGCAGGAGACCAAAAATCAGGAAATATTGGGTTTAAACAACCAAATACAAAACCAACAAATCACAATAACACAAAAAACACAACAAAAACAAACAGTAGAAAACGAAATAATAGACCTAACAAACCAAATAAACGAACTTACCAACCAACAAAACATCATACAACAAGAGATTACACAAATAACCAGTCAAATCACAACAAAACAAAACGAAAAAACACAAAAAGATACTGAATTAGAATCAATAAACAGCGAACTACAAAGTCTAACAAATGACAAAATTACAAAAGAAAACGAACTAACAAACATAAATAATCAGATAACTTCAAAACAAAATGAAATAAACGCTATAACTGAAGAAATAAATCAACTAAACACACAAAAACAACAGTTGGAACAAGATATATCGTTATTAAGTGACGAAATCTCTGCAAGACGAGACGAATTAAGCCGAACAAAGGTATATTCAGAGGATACTGCAAGGTTGTACGTGAGTAAAATGCCCGTACCATCAATTGATGTCGAGAAGAAGATATTGGATGAGAAAAGTGGGCAGTGGGTAGACGAGATAACAGTAGATATTAACGACCCTGTCAAATTTAGCATAGATGTAAGCAACACCGGAAATGTTGATCTTTTCAATATAGTGGTTACAGATATTTTCCCATCAGAAATACTCCAATATGTTTGCACACTCTCCCCGTACGTACCTGACGTATCTGGCAATTACATTATATGGAATGTAGAAAAATTATCTGCTGGTGACGTAATATCCTTAGAACTTGATACTTTGGCGATAAAAGATGGAACTGGAGCAAATGTTGTAAAAGTTAACGCAAAGAAATCACAAATAGGCACACCAAGCGGCACCGCAGCACAAGATGAAATTGTATACGACGAAGATAGCACTGCAGTTAATGTCAAATCTGAAGCAAATATTCCGCCAGTTGCAGTTGATGACTACGCAACTGTTGACGAAAATTCGAAAAACAATTTAATCGATGCACTTGCAAATGATTACAGTACAAATGAAGATAGCAAAGTTATCATAGAATCAATTACAGAACCTGCTCATGGAACCGCAGTAATTGTAGACAATAAAATTGCTTATACGCCAAATCAGGAGTATGCTGGTTCGGATACTTTATTTTACACAATCTCTGATGTATATGGAGGTGCAGATAGCGCTCAGGTCTTCATTACAGTTAATAGTGTTAACAATCAAGTAGTTGCAAATGATGACTATGTAACTGTAGATGAGGATTCATCAAACAATCTAATTGATGTCCTTGCAAATGATTACATTATAAGTGCAGACAACAATATCACAGTAGAGTTGATTACGGAGCCTGCTCATGGAACTGCAGTAATTGTAGACAATAAAATTGCTTACACTCCAAATCCGGATTACAATGGCGAGGATTCCTTAAGCTATCAAGTAAGTGACGCCCTAGGATCTACAGACACAGCTCAGGTATTCATAACTGTTAATAACATAAACGATCCGCCAGTAGCATTAGACGACCAGGTTTCCACTTACGTAAATACCCCTGCAGAGTTCGATGTTGTTGCTAACGATTATGATATAGATGGCGACCAAATAATACTCAATTCTATCGAGACAAAACCTGTCAATGGTCTAGCTAATATCGTAGATGGTAAATTAAGATACGAGCCAAATGCCGACTTTGTTGGATCTGACAGTCTAGTTTATGATATAACAGATGACAACGGCGGATTTGATTCTGCGACTGTGTTTATAGAAGTCATTAAAGAATATGAAAACACACCGCCTACCGCAGTGGATGACCAAGCTACAGTTTATGTAAATAGCGCCAACAACACCATCGATGTGCTTAAGAATGATTATGATGAAGATGGAGATGCCATAAGTATAGATTCTATTACTTCTCAACCAACTAGTGGATTAGCCACCATTTCTGGTAATGCGATTCTATACACACCAAATGAAGGGTTTAACGGAACTGATAGTTTTGAGTACAAAATCACAGATGGCAACGGAGGATACGATACTGCTATAGTGACAATAAGCGTGATAGAGAAAATGATAGTGATAGTAAAACCCAGTGCAGGTCATCTATATTTCAGAAACAGAGAGTTGTTAAAAGTACCGGGATTACTAAAATTCGTAGATGCGGATGCAATAATTATAGGCCCAATAACAATCAAAGCTGAAATTAACGAAACTGAATTCACTGCTGTAAAGGTAGACTTTTTCATCGATGATGATTTAATGAACAGTACAACGGAAAAGCCTTACAACTGGACACTCAAACAGCATTTCTTTGGTATATGTACAATTAAAGCAGTAGCATACGACAGCGAAGATAACACAATTAGCGATCAAATCGATGTTCTGATACTTAACTTTGGTTTATTTACCAACAAGATTGGTGATAACAGCAGATTGAGACTTAGATAAAATTCTTCAAAATTAGGGAGATACTCTCCCCTTCAAATTTCTTAATTTTTCTTTTTTGATTTATATTTATAATTTTATTTGAGAATTACCGTTAGATTAAAATAGTTATTTTTGTATGCTATTACAGGTAATTGGAAGTATTTATATAGTAGTAAATATATAAATGCCGTGCCCTATATAGAGACAATTTATTGGGAGGAAATGAAAAATGAAAACTAAAATTGGGATAAGTTTAGTTTTGACGCTGTTGATGATCGCATCTACTTTTACGACCGTAAATGCTATACAACTCCAGAAAGAAGAGCAAACTTCGTGTCCACCAGGAAGCATAGATTTTACAAAATCAGTCTGGGATTCAGATTCGCAATCGTGGGTTGATAGTATAGAAAATGTACTGATTGATACAACCGTACGTTTTAACATTTCATTGACATATCATAAAAATCCACAAAACCCGTGCGAGTGGACACTTCATACTATTGTAATTAGTGATATATTACCCGAATGTTTAGAATTTGCAGATAATGTCTTTTTCTTTAACGCACCTGAAATCCAAGAGGAAATAGTTGATAACGTAGTAACATGGGATTTCACGGAGTCAGGTCAGTCCTTACAAGATGGCGAGACCATGACTATTGAATTTGATGCAACTGTTGTACAAAGCGAGGAAAATGAAAATATCGCAACAGTTACTGCTAGCGAGTGTTATCATTACAATCATTCTGCAGAGGATAGCGCATGGGTGTATGTTTATGTGCCTCCATCATTAGAGTTCAAAAAAGAAGTATATGATCCGGATTCACAATCATGGGTTGACGTACTCGATGGCGTAGAGAAAAACGTACCAGTAGAATTCAAAATAACGATTACATATGTTGGATATGGTGACATAGATTGGATGAAATGCATGATTGTGGAAGACAAATTGCCGGAATGCTGCCTTGAATACATTTCTGGTAGTGAAGTATTTACTTATCCTAACGAAGAGCTATTTCAAGATCCTGACATAAATGTAGAAGATCTTAAAAATATCACATATGACTGGTCAAACAAGATGTTCAACTTATACAGAGGAGAAACAATTATAATACAATTCAAAGCAAGTGTTGTTGAATATTGCTATGCAACGGTCGAGAACTGCGCATGTGTTGACATGTGGAGTTGCGTAGGTTGTCCTGACCCAGTCCATCTCTATGGCCGCGACTGCGCAACAGTAAACTGCTATCCACCTGAAACGACATTTAACAAGTATGTTAAAGACACACAGACGGGCGAGTGGACAGATTACACAGAGCAATTCGTAAATCAAGACGTAACCTACAAAATTGAACTCATCTACTATGGCAACTATGCCCTCAATGATGTAAGAATCGTTGACAATCTACCATTTATTACCAGCTATAACAATTCAGCAAACATTGAACCAACTGATGTTTCTGAAGATGGACGAACAATATGGTGGAATCTGACAGAACCAGTTGTGGATGGAGTACCTCTAGTGATTACTTTTAACGCATATGTATGGGGTAGCACTGGAGATTGTCCAAAATGCGGTATTAATTATGCAGAATATACAGCAATTGAAAGTGAAACTCAGACTCCATTCAGTGGAAGTGATACTGCAGAGATAAAAACTAAATATCAAGAAACACCACCACCTGAGCCATTGATACAACTTGAGATAACAAGACCCAAAATGATATTTATCGGTAAGGTATGTGCTCTTATAACAAACACAGGTGAGAAAGATGTCTCTGTTAATTGGAATATAACTCTAAATGCAGGAATACGCAAAAAAGTCTATTCTACCGAAGGAACAATCGATCTGCTAGAAATAAACTTGGCTAAACAAGTATGTACAGGCAAATCATTCGGACGCACAGCCATAAAATTAAAATTCGGCAAAATAACTGGAACAGTAACTGCCAGCGCTGAAGACTATACCACAGCGGTAACCTTCTCAGGAATTATCTTGGGAAGACTGATAATCATCACAAAATGGCAACCAATACCTGAAGGGGAATAAAACTCCTCTTTCTCTTTTTTATTTTTAAAAAAGTTTATTTTCTCATAAACATCTCATTTTAGTGATATTTTCATGGATGAAAAAACTAGAATAGAAAAAGATATCACAATGTTTGAAGAAAATCTTCGGACACTAGAAGGAGAAAGATTAACAAAAAAACAAGAGAAAACTGTCGAGCTTGCAAAACAGTATTATGAGGATTCTAAGTATTATCTGGGAAAAAAGGATTATTTTACCGCCTTTGGCTGTATAAATTATGCACACGGATTGCTAGATGCAATAATAAAGTTTTAATTGAATAGAATCTTGATATCTTCAAAGGGTTTAACACCAAGTTTTTTATTAGCGTTACCTTGATTTAAAGCAATTTCAAGCAAATTGCTACTACCGACAGTTGCAAGGATCTCTCCATCTTTAACAAAATTATATGATTTAACAAAAGGTATTTCCAGTTGTTTGTCACCAAGGAATAACATTATTCTTTTGTCATAACTGAGGACTTGTTTTAATCTGATTCCATCGATGTTCGTAATAATATTGCCAAAGCTATCGATATAAATTATTTTTCCAGTTGCTGTTTTGTCAGTTATCTCATAGTTTCCAAAATCCAAATCAACAAAATCAGTAATGATTGGACCTATCTGTTCAAATAATATACCATTTAATATATGTGCCGCAACAGGGGCAAAAACATCTCTACCATGAAATGTATTCGATACGGAGTTTAGCGTCAGATTTTGGTTGGCGATTTCATAAACAGTAAAATCTCCTAGGCGTTTGGCCGCAGGAATAAGAATGCCATTATCAGGACCTACCAGTATCTGTGTTCTTGTTGTAACGACTATGCCTCTCCTTGCTGTGCCCACTCCAGGGTCAACAACCGCCACGTGAACTGTCCCAACTGGAAAATAAGGAACTGAAGTACGAAGGATGAATGCACCTTCTGAAATGTTATGGGGCGCTATATCATGAGTTATATCAACAATTGTAGCATCAGTCATGGATAATGCTACTCCTTTCATTTGTGATACGTAACTGTTATTGCTACCAAAATCCGACAGTAACGTCATCAATTTCATCTTTGATTCTCCTCGGCAACTTGGATATAGGTTCTGCTATTTTAAAATAGATAGTAATTTTTTATTTCCCAAAATTTTGGCAAAAGTATTTATGTTAGTACTATACATATTATATTGGGATGAACACGTGGGATCAAAGGAAGACAAAAAAGACATGGACGTTTTAGCCGAAATTTGGGAGGCGGATGAAAATAAACCTCTCATTTGTCCAAATTGTGGTCACAATATGATAGTTGTTCAATTAGATCCAATACAAGACGACGAAGAGGCATATGTTCCATATGATACAATTATCGAATGCTCTTACTGCGATCATAAGATAAGAGCAGAGTCATTTTCAATTTTAGGGGGCGTCAGGAGTTACGATTCAAAAAAAGTAGAAATTGCCAGCTGGTCCCCGAGTGGCAGCAGGGTTGTTTCTCGCTATGAACATATGCTTGATTTGGATTTACTTGAAAAGTTGAAAAAATCAGGCGAACTAAAAGAATTTTTAGTGGTAAACAAAAGGGCAATCCAAGTAATAGGATAAAGTTTCTTAAGTGTACATCATACCGTCGTATTCTTCACTATCTTTTATTTTTCCTTCCTGATGAAGTTTGATAAATTTTTGCCTTTTTCTTCCAACAAAACTAAAGTCATGTCTTAATAAACGTACGTATGTTTTATCCGAAAGAGGTTCTAACCGCACTATTCTTTTTATTTGTAACTTCTTTAAAACTCTTAAAACCACAAGCTCAGATAGTTTTAATTTGTTCTGGATTTCCTCAACAGTTATTGGATAGGCTTTCTGTAAAAGTTTTATAATTCGTTCTTCAAGCGTACCATAATTAATCTCTATCATGGTTCAACATTTATCGTAAAGCTCGTATGCTCTTGCACCACGACTGTCGCTGTTGAAAAGTTTAACGACGTCTTTTCTCATCTCTTGAGGATATCCATCCGGAAACTCAATGCAGCCTTTGCATATATCAGAACCTATTGTTCTTTTTAAATCCTCAATAGTGGTATAAGCTAATGAATCAGCACCTATCTCTTTTGCAATCTCTTTCCATGTTTTTATTCTGTCACCCTTATCACATGCAATGAATTCTTTCTTGCTACGCATGTCAATTCCAAGATAGCAAGGCGCTATGAGCGGTGGGCAACCAATTCTTACATGAACCTCTTTTGCACCTGACTTTCTGAGACCAGCTATCAGTTTACGAATATTTGTACCACGGACGATAGAATCATCGATCAAAACAACACGTTTGTTTTCAAGAACTGGGCGTAAGAACGAAAGCCCTTCCTCAACAACCTTATCTCGGCTCTCTTGAGTTTGCTGGATAAATGAACGTTCGTCCTTATCTTTCATTATTCCCTCATCGAGTGGTATTTTAGATTCCATGGCGTAGCCTGTTGCATAGTGCCGTCCTGACTCTGGAACTGGAACGATAATATCAGCCCTGACGGGATAATCTCTTGCAAGTCGACGACCTAACTTAAAACGAACATCATGAATAGAGCGACCATTTATCGAAGAATCGGGTTTTGAAAAATACACAAATTCAAACATGCATGGTTTTTCTTTTTTCTTTATCATCTGTTTTTCGAAGGTATTTCCCTCAGCATCAATTATTATAACCGATCCGCCAGGAATATCCTTAACGTATTCAAAATTAATTTTCTTAAAAACACGGGTTTCTGAAGTAAGACAATACATCCCATCAGATTTTCCAAGAACCAACGGTCTTATTTTATATGGATCGGTCATAGCAAAAAGATAAGGGTGCTCGCCAGAATCAGCAACAAACAAGGCTGAGTAGGCTCCCTTTGTAGTTTTCATTAAATGTTTACAAGAATCATAAATTAAATCGACACTTAATTCCTTCTTATAAAGCATATCGGCCAGGGGTAACAATAAACATTGCACATCGCAGGCTGTTCTTGGTTTTCTATTAGTTGTTCTATTTAGTTCCACACAGTTGTATATATTCCCATTATGAACGCACGCTAAAAACGGATTTACTAAATATTCTGGCTGGGCATTAAGTTTGAGTGATTGAACATCATCAAGCCCTGCTGTCGAGTATCTTGTATGACCTAATCCAACATTTCCTGGAACATCGACCTTTTTTTCTTTGTCAAAGACTTCCCGGACTAGGCCTGAGTCTTTCGTAACATGTATATTTCCATCATAGATAAGCATTCCAGCTGATGATTGCCCGCGATGCTGAACAGCAAATAAACTATGGTAGATCAGTTGAGAAACTGGTTTTCCCCCAATAATACCAACAACACCGCACATTAGCAAAAGGGGGAATGAAGATGCATTATTTATAGATTTTTTATAATTAATAAAAAATGGAGTTAAAAAAAATATCTGATATTACAATGCTATTTCCTTTTCAATAACCTGAGTGGTAGTTTTAGTTACACCATCCACCATATGAAGTTTATCGGTGACTTTTAGAAGATCCTGTAGATTTTTCACCTGTGCTCTAACAACTACGTCGTACTCACCTGCAATGATTGAAATTTTAGCAATGTTATCGATTTTTCGCATTTCTTTGATAACCTTGTCTGAATGCCCTGGTTTTAGGTTTATCAGTATATAAGCATTTATCATAATTTCACCTTACTTCACAGGCGCAACGATGCTTTCTTTATAAATTTATTGTTAATGAACGTTTAAAATTTATGATTAAAAGGCCATTTTTATCTGGAGAAATAAGGAAAGATTTAAATTCTAAGATATGCATTCCTGTTGCGGAGGTATAATTATGGCCTTTACACATGAAGGATGGACGTTATATAGCCGAAATGTAAAGCTTAAAGGCGGAAGAAACCAAATAATCTACTTTTTCAGTAAGAAATCACCAAAAAGTGGATCGCCTTGTGACAAGCCAACCAACTACGTCGTTGGTGTAAACAAGAGAACTGGTCTTCCGTATCTCAAAAAGAAGTAAGAATACTTACTTTCTTCACTTCTTTCTTTTTTATTTTTTCTGATTTTGATCAACAAATTTTGATATTAGTGATATAGATAACAACCTAACAAATTATTGTTACAAAAATAACTTTAATTATACTTTGATAACAAAGTAATTGGCTTTTTGTTATAGTGATAACATAAGATTAAAGTGGAATACCGGGAATTATTTTTTCAACAAAAATTTATGGAGGAGTGAAAATGAAAAAAAAAATAATAAATATATTAGTAGCTGGTATCTTTCTTCTGTTAGCATTATCTCCAGTTATTAGTAGCGTGTCGACAAAAAATAGCACTGGTGAAGATGAAGACTGTCTAAAAAATGCAATGGAGCCGTTTTTTAAAACATATTCTGATTATTATCAGGATGTATACACACAACTTGAATTTAAAAAATATAGTCCTGAAATATATGAAAACAAGCCAAATGTTGTATTTTATGATCCTGAGTATGTTATTGTAAAGCTTACTGAGTTTGGTCAAACAGTGAAAATATTTGCTGAAACTGGTTTGTGGCCTGTTGATAACATACCTGAATTAAATTCGCTTTTATACTTCTTAAATAATGGAATGACTGTTGATGAGTTTATTGCTTTGGTTGAGCCTTTAACTGATGTTGAATGGGCTGAATGTAATACATTGTGGGATACAAATTGGATTCCAAATGATCCCTTATTTAATCAACAATGGGCTTTGGATATGATTGATTGTCCTCAAGCATGGGACAAAATTAAAGGATCCGATTCCATAAATTTAGCAATTATCGATTCTGGAATTGATTATAACCATCCTGATCTTAAAAATGTGATAAAGGGACCAGATTATGTAAATCATGATGATGACCCAATGGATGATTATGGCCATGGAACCCATTGTGCAGGTATTGCTGGTGCAACAATGAATAATGGAATTGGTATCGCAGGTGTTGCCGATGTGACTTTGATGGCTGTAAAAGTTATGGATAGCGAGGGATGGGGTAAAACTTGGGGCATTGCAAAGGGTATGATATGGGCGACCTTAAATGAGGCATGGGTTATAAGCATGAGTCTTGGGTCTTATTATCCTTCTTTGTTATTAGATCTTGCATGTGTTTATAGTGTTGCAGAGGGCCCTCTTAAAAATCCTACAGTGGTTGTAGCTGCTGCAGGAAATGAGGGTTTATCAAACCCTTGTTTTCCTGCTCGTTTTAAAACGGTAATTTCAGTTGGGGCAGTTGGTCAAAATTATCAACAAACATCATTTACAAATAAAGCTTTTATTTATGCACCTGGCGATGAGATATTATCAACGTTTCCAGGCAATCAATATAAAAAATATTCTGGAACATCAATGGCTTGTCCTCATGTAGCTGGTGTTGCTGCTCTTATTTGTCTGCAACATAATACTCGCAATTTTATAAAAGTAAAAGTTATATTAGATTTAACAGCAAAAAATGATGTAGTAAATGCTGCACTTGCAGTAAGTAAAACACGTAATGCACATTATTTTAATATGTTAAGGGCAGGGTTCTTATTCAAACTATTTTCTATTTTAATAGAAAAATATGTTAATCTAGATAATCGCATGTAAGTATTGACGGAGGAAAAAAAAATGAAAAATAAAATAATTGTTAAATTGCTAGTATTTGGAACAATATTATTATTTGGAGGAAGTATCATACCATGTATTGAAGCAAACGAAAATTTTGTAAAAAATGAAGTCCCAATTAATAATAATGAAAATAAACTTGAAAGAAGTCAAGGAATTCCTTCTATTTATTTTGTGTCTATCTTAATAGATTATTTACCAGATAATTGTTATGATTATAAATTTGGATTACCATTATTTCATATGCCAAAAACAATTGTTTCTGATTTTATTTTAAATACGTATGAAGGGCAAGGAACTGTCCGTATTACTAAAATTGGTGGTCCAACACAAGAATATAATTGGCCTACAGAATGTAGTTTTCTGACAATTAAAACTTTTGTTGGCTTTGGATTATTTATTGGTAGAGGTTTTGCTTTTTATGAGACATCTAATGGGAATGCATTATCAATAGAGGGTTTTGCTATAGATGTTACATGTTTTTAAAAACGTAATTTAATCCAAGATTTTTTCAATAGTAGGATTTTTGGTCTAAAAATTTTTTATATTTAATTTTAGAATAGTTACTTATGCACTGTAACCACCGATTTTCAAACTAGGGTCTCCAAATAGAGCCCATTGTTGCACCATCTTAACATCCATCTGT